>Ga0256828_1002656_pt1 | contig 10522 bp, 4 predicted proteins | sample CV88metaG_FD_185993 | JGI IMG/M metagenome (GOLD analysis project Ga0256828, IMG submission 185993) | Hydrothermal vent microbial communities from East Pacific Rise, Pacific Ocean - CV88 | ecosystem: Environmental > Aquatic > Marine > Hydrothermal vents | place: Pacific Ocean: East Pacific Rise... | reverse complement strand
ATCAAATTTTGAAAATATATCTAAGGAGGAAATTGTTACTATTTCAAATAGACTTAATCACAGACCACGAAAGAGTTTGAACTACAAAACACCGTATGAAGTTTTTATGAGTGAATTTTCAAGGAAAGTAGCCGCATAAATTGAGGTGAAAAATTGCACTTGATTTTAGAATTGGCGTTTTTAATAAATTGTTTACAGGTTGGAAATAGGTTGGAATACTTTTTTGTCTTTTTATTCTTAATCTCTACAAAGCCTATGGCTAAAGGGATTTAAAAGTATTTAAATGGAGGAGCCACTCGGAGTCGAACCGAGGATCAAGGATTTGCAATCCAATGCATTAGCCACTTTGCTATAGCTCCATAATTGAGATTGGAAGTTTATCTATATTTCACTTAAATATAGATAAACTTACCAAAATATTATTTTGCACTACTCATATCTTCAGTATATCGCACAACTTTATTTCGTCCTGTTTGTTTTGCTTCATACAATGCAATATCACTTTGTTTTACATATTTCCAAAAATCTTGATTTGTATTTGGGAATAAAGATACACCAATACTAACAGTTTTACTAAAGCTTTCTCCATTTGCAGAAATTTGTTGTTGAGAAAATGCAATTCTAATATCTTGTGCAGTTTGCATTAGATGTTCTTCAGTTGCATTAACCAAAATTACAATAAATTCTTCACCACCAAATCTAATAACCACATCATTATCACTTACAACATCAATCAAAGTATTTGCAATAGTTTTAATAGCAATATCACCTATATCGTGTCCATAATTATCATTAATAAGTTTAAAGAAATCAATATCGACCATCATAAGCCCACAAGGTATATTTTTTAATGCACCATTATATAATTTATTATCTATAAATTTTTCTAAAAATTTTCTATTATATAATCCTGTCAAAGCATCTGTTTGTGCTGTTCTTTCCAAAATTTGCATTAATTTTTTACTTACAATTTCAGGTTTTGCACTATCTACATAATCTTGAATAAATGGCAACTGATCTCTTACTCTATCTTGTTCTTCTTGAGTTTCACAAATAATTGATAAAATAAAATCCAAATCATTAGAGATTGAGTAAGGTACACATAAATAATGTTTATCAGAATTAAATTTGTGACAAACTTCTTTAAATTGGCAAGAATCAACCAGCATATTTGTTCTGTCTGATCTACACCCTTCTGATACCGGATCACACAATATCTCTTTGTTAACATATACAATATCAATTTTTTTGTTTGTTGTATCTGCTTCTAGGAAATTAAAATCATGAATATCAAATTTTTCTTCTAACACAACTGCAAATCGTCTATAAACATCTTCAATATGTTCATCTCTTTCTATTGTTTTTCTAAATTTATAAATATCAGCCAATCTTGTAACAGTTGATTCTACATCAGCTATAGGATCACTAAGATTGTTTGTTTTGTGAGCAGTTAAAAACACATCAATTTTATCTTCTATTGATGCTAAACTTTTTTGCAATCTTGACATATGATCATTAATCCATTTTGACACCTCTTTTGCATCTTTACCGTGCACATTTGTAATTCGTCCTGAAAAATCTCCATCTTGAGCTCTACGCATAACAACTTTAATAGAATGGAAAATATTAAGATATGGAGTTGTTACATATCGTACATATAGCATAAGAACAATCATAAGAGCAAAAATAATCAAAGAGATAATAATAATATTACGCAATCCTATTTGTTTGAGATCGTCAATATTAATAATAATAGAAACAGCCCCTAGTGTATCGCCTTCTTGTACATCATGACAACTCATACAATCTATTTGTCTAGTATGTTCTGCTTTATATGGAATTGTAATTCTATATCTACTATGTCCAAAAAGATTTTCATCTATTTGTTCTATACTTTTACCACTACTTACAACTTTATTATCTATATCATCTTTTATATATTCTGGTGATTTTCCATATTGCTTTTCAACTTTACTAGATCTTACAATCCATAAATCTTCAATATTATCCAAATTTTTTGTTTGATTGATATAAAAACTACGCTTATCCATAATACCATTTACCATATGTGCAGTTAAACCATTTTTAATATTTTGTGCAACAAGTTCTGCTTTGATTCTAGCACTTTTTATACCAAAATCTCGTAAATCCATAGTGATATTTCCTATGATAGCGATATACATCACAAACATAATCATACCTATAGATGTAAATATATTTTTTTTACTTTGAGTTGTTATTTCCATCAATATTCCTTTTAATCTAATTTATTTTCATCTGGCAATTCAATGGTAAACTGTGCACCATTTAATTCTTTATCTTTATAAACAAATATACCATTTTTCACTTGTAACTTTCCTCCACAATGATCTTCTACAATCGTTTTACTCATATACAATCCCAATCCTGTGCCATCTTTTTTCTCTTTGGTTGTAAAATAAGGATCAAAAATCTTTTCAAGAATCGTATCATCTATACCACCTGCGTTATCATACACTCTTAATACAAAATCAGAAATTTCTATAACTATTGTAGGATCTGAAATATTTTTTTCTTTTAATGCATCTTCCGCATTTTTGATTAAGTTTAATACAACTTGTTTTAATTCACTATCATAAGTTGAAAACTCAACATATGATTTAACATCTAAAATCAAATCAATACTATTGTCATTGTGCAATGAACTATTTGCTATATTAATTACATCTTGGGCAATAATTTTCAAATTTGTAACATTTTTAGTTTTATTAGTTTTAAAAAAACCTCTAAAATCATCAATAGTTTGACTTAAATGTTTCGATATATCTTGAATTTTTGAAGTTAATTCAATAGCTGTTGAATCATCTAGTTTTTTTAGTTTTGCTTTTATATTAATAGCACCAGATGTAGCAGCGATTGCTGTAAGAGGTTGTCGCCATTGATGAGCTATCATACTAAGCATTTCACCCATTTGAGCTAATCTGCTTTGTTGATACATCATCTCTTGAGCAACTTTATTTTTTCTTTCTTCTTCTTTTATTTTTTCCATTAAAAGTTCATTTTCTGTTATATCCAATCTAACAGATATATAAGAATCAACATGCCCTTTGTCATTATACAACGGTTCAATATTTGCCCAAACCCAATAAAATCCACCATCTTTTTTTAAGTTTTTAACTTTACCTTTCCATGCTTTTCCTTGTTGAATAGTATTCCACAACTCTTTAAAAGCCTCTTTTGGCATATCTGGATGTCTTACTATATTATGTGGTTGGCCTATTAACTCCTCTTTTGAATATCCAGAAATATTACAAAATGCATCACTAGCATCTATAATACGCCCTTTTAGATCTGTAACAGAACTAATAATATATTTTTGAGTTACCATTCTTAATCTTTGTTCTTCATTTGCTAATCGCAAAAATGCAATAATAATAAATACAAACATAATCAAACTTAAAATAGTTAAGAAAACAACAAGATTAAATATAAATCTTACATTTTGTAATTCAAGATTTATATGTAATTTTATATCATCTTCAATAATTTTTCCAATATTTTCTAGTTTATCTAATTTCATAGTAATAGCTTCAAACCAATTTTTTGAATCTATATTTATATTTTTATTATAATCATGAATTATAATATTTTGCATATTTTCTACAGTTTTAAATGATTTTGAATTTCGTTGATTTAAATATAATTTTTTAAAATTTTTACATACATATTTTAAAAACATATTTTGATGTTGATATTGCATAGAAATTATATTGGTAAATTCAATTAACTGATCAATAGTGAGTTTATTGGAAGACAATATTACCATACCTTTTGCTCTTTCTATACCACCATATTCTTTTAAGTATAAAAAATTTATATAAGATAAAATTCTTTTAGTAATTTGTGGGATATGAGAAATTTGAGATATTTTAACAATTTCATTTAATAACATCTCATTTATATTAGAATAAAAAACTATATTTTGTGTTGATGTTATATTTTTAGTATCAATGTTTTTTCTTATATTTTGAATTTTATTAAGTTGTTGAATAATTTGTTTTGGCAATTCTCTAGAACGTAATAAATAACCTACTTTTATATCTGTTTGTTTTCTTTGTTGATTTAATTCTAATTGAAATCTATTGTTTTTACTTTCCAAATATCCACTAGATAGACCTCTTTCTTTTTGAAGAGTATGCAACGCAGCTGCAATATGTCTGCTAAAAATCATTTTTTCGTTTAATTCTTCAAATAGTTGCATCTTACCATAACTATAAAAAATTACCATACCACCTAAAAATAACAGCACTACAGTCAACATAAACATTGGAATTAATAGTTTTGTTTTAATAGTAATTTGTTTAAACATTCTATACCTTAATTGTTCTTGATATTATTATATCCCTTTATATATAAATACTAAATAAGTTGTATTCCATTATTTGTTATATTTATAAGTTTTTTCTTTTCCAATATAGTTAAAGTTTTTTTAAAATTCTTTTTACTTATACCAAATATTTTTTGTATTGTTTGTGGGTCACTTTTATAATTACATGAAATAAATCCATCTTGTTTTTTTAAATTGTCAAGAATAATATTTTCTAAAAAATCTTTTGTATTATCTTTTCCTATAGGTTGCAATGATATATCTAACTTACCATCTTGGCGAATATTTTTAATATATCCATATTTCACATTACCAACATAAAGCTTAGTAAATACCTCATTTTTAAATATCATACCTTCGTATTTATCATCTACAACTACTTTATATCCCATTGGAGTAAATGCAATAACCATTACCTTTACTTCGTAATTTATTTTTAAATGTTTTGTATCATTGGTTAAAAATGATGTAATTTTTTCCACACCAATTAAACGATTAGTTTGAGTATCCTCTACAATGCGAATAATCCGTTTGTCCCCTACTTTAAATGGTGTTTTTTGTCTATTTCTAGGTACAAGTAAATCTTTTGGCAAACCAATATCTACAAACGCTCCAAAACTTGTTGTATCTACAACTTCTACAAAAGCAAATTGATCTACAAGTGCCTTTGGATAATCTGTTGTTGCCACAATTCTATCTTCACTATCTTTATACACAAATACTTCAACAATATCATTTATATTCATATCATCCGTAATATAAGCATTTGGTAACAAGACTTCATAAGGATCATTTGGATTCAGTTTTAAAATCTCATCTTTACTTAAAGAAGGTTCCAAAAAAAATCCAAATTCTGTATCTCTTGCTATTTTTAAACTATTTATTTTACCTAGTTGTATTGTTTTATTCATTTATACTAAAGCTTTCAATTCATTTTCAACTTTAGAAAGTTTACTTTGTGCTTCAATTAAACCATTCTTATTATTTTCAATAACTTCTGGTTTTGCATTTGCAATAAATTTTTCATTTGATAGCATACCATTGAGTTTATCAACTTCTTTTTGAAGTTTTTCTTTTTGTTTAGTTAGTTTATTGATAATTGGTGTCATATCAATTTGACTAGTTGGAAGATATACTTCAAGGTTATCACTCACATCAGTAACACTATCTGGGACTTTTGCATCTACAAATTCTATATTTTCCACTTTTGCAAGTTTTTCTATAAAAGGTTTTGCAATAGTATAAAAATCATCAAAATTATTATCTGAATTATTTAGTTTAGATGATACTTTGATATAAGCTTTTTCTATTCTACTATTACCCATATCTATAATTACTTTTGCTCTTCTTATAGCTGTAATTGCCTCTTGAATTATATCAAATACAGCTTCCATATTTTGATTTTTTGCTATATTTTTTGGAAATTTTTGCACCATCAATGATGTACTATTTTCTAATGTTGTTCCACTTAATTTATGATATAAATGATCAGCAATAAATGGCATAATTGGGGATATCATTTTTAAAGTTTCTTTAAAAATAGCTCCAAGTTCAGGGATAGATTCTTTGTCTGCTTTTGAATACTCAATCCCCCAATCACAAAATTCATTCCATACAAAATTATATAATTCTTTTGCCATCTCATCAAACTTATAACTGTCAATTTTTTCTCTGATTGTATCAACAGCCAAACTCAATCTACTTTGCATATAATAACCAAGAGGTGTTTTAATTTCAATATTTTCTAAATCTTCAAATTTATCTACATTTAGTTGTAAAAAATTACTTGCATTATAAAGTTTATTTGTAAAGTTTCTAAATTGCTCTAAGTTTTTTGCACCTAATTTTATATCTCTACCTTGCACTGCCAAATAAGCAAGAGTAAACCTTATAATATCTGCACTATGTTCTTCAACCATATCAAGAGGGTCTATAACATTTCCTTTTGATTTAGACATTTTTGCACCTTTTTCATCTCTTACAAGTGCGTGCATATAAATATCTTCAAATGGCAGTTGTCCCATAAAATGATCTCCCATCATCATCATACGAGCAACCCAGAAAAACATAATATCAAATCCCGTAATCAATAAAGAATTTGGATAAAAGTCTTCCATATCACTATCGTTATAAAGTTCTTTTAATTTACCATTATTTCCCCAACCAAGTGGCGACATTGCCCAAAGTGCTGAACTAAACCAAGTATCAAGTACATCTGGATCTTGAGTGTAATTTTTCTTACCACAGTTTGGACACGATTCTGGTTCGTCTGCTTTATCTGCCCATTGATGATTACATTCGTTACAAGTAAATACAGGTATTCTATGTCCCCACCAAAGCTGTCTTGAAATACACCAAGGTCTTAACTCATCCATCCAAGCTGTGTATGAATTTATCCAATGTGCTGGATGAAAGTTATTATTTGCTTTTGTTTTTTCAATAGATGATTTAGCTATTTTTTCACTTAAAAACCATTGTTGAGATATAAATGGTTCCACTATGTTTTTACATCTATAACAATGCCCTACTTGATGAAGATGTTGTTCAATTTTTACTATATATCCCTCTTCTTGAAGTTTTTGCACAATTTTTGGTCTAGCTTCCAATCGCTCCAATCCAGCAAATTCTCCACAATAATCATTTAAAATACCTTTCTCATCAAATACTTTTACAAATTCAAGATTGTGTCGAAGTCCAACTTCATAGTCATTTTGATCATGTGCAGGTGTAACTTTTACAACTCCTGTTCCAAAATCCATATCAACATGTTCATCAGTAATAATAGTGATTTTACGATTAGTCAAAGGAAGATAGACTTCTTTACCTACTATATTAGTATATCTATCATCTTTTGGGTGTACCATTATAGCTGTATCCCCAAAATATGTTTCAGGTCTAGTTGTTGCTACTTCTATTTCTCCACTACCATCAACAAATTTATATCTCATATGATAAAAAGCACCTTCAATCTCTTCGTGTTCTACTTCTATATCACTTAAAGCACCATCTTTTGTACACCAATTTACCATATAATTATTTTGTGTGATATAACCATCATTATAAAGGGAAACAAATGCCTCTTTTACAGCTTCTTTTAATCCTTCGTCCATAGTAAATCGTTCACGCTTCCATGCTGGAGTAACACCTAGCTTTCTCATTTGATGAACAATATTACCCCCACTTGTTTCTTTTTGTAACCAAGCACGCTTAAGAAATTCTTCTCTACCAACTTTTTCTTTTGTCGTACCCTCTGCTAAAAGTTGTTTTTCTACAACATTTTGAGTAGCAATTCCTGCATGATCGGTTCCTGGTTGCCATAAAGTTTTAAAACCATCCATTCTTTTATATCTAGTTATAATATCTTGTAAAGTAAATGTTAAAGCATGTCCTATATGTAAACTACCTGTTACATTAGGAGGAGGCATCATTATTGCAAATGTTTTACCATCTTGTTGGATAGCTTTATTACCATCTATCTCAAAATACCCTCTATCTTCACATATTTTATAATATCTATCTTCCACTTCTTTTGGATTGTATTTGTTACTCATAAGTTTCTATCCCTATTTTTTATATATTCGCGATTATATCTAAAATAACTAAAAAAAGAGATAAAAAAAGGGGATCCAAATAAGATCCCCTTTTTTATATTGGATAATTTAATGCTTATTAAAACATATTATTATCATCTTGTTGATCATCTAGTAATCTATTTAATTGATCACTTGGCATACAAACAAAATCAACCATATCACTTAGACTTGAACTATCTACAGCCATAGCATCATCAGGTGCTTGCCAATCTGAACTTGCAGTTAAATCAATATGTTCCCCATCATCATTTACAAATACATCACTATCAAGGATAGTGCTTGATTCAGTTAATAAATCATCTGTATTTAAATCTGATAAATCACAATTTTCACCAGATATATCTAAAGACATTGCACTTTCATGAGATTGTGCTATTTGGTCAAAATCAATTTCCATACCATCACTATCAATAATAAATGGATCACAACTTGCTCCATCAAATACAGTTTGTTCATCTCCTGTTGAGCTTTCAACTGAAGTTACAGAAGCTCTTATACCATCAAGATCACTTGAAGATAATGCATTATCACAACTTAAAGTTACAGTAGCACTTCCATCATCTGCTACAGGAACAGTATAACTTCCATCTTCATTTGCAGTTAATTCATTTCCATCACAATCTAATAAAGTAGCATTGTTAGGAATATTATTAACTGTAACATCACTTAAACTTTCGCTTCCATCTGTATCAGTTAATCCAGCATTTAAATCTATTTCATAATCATAAGATGTAGTTGTTGTATCATGATCTACTGTTGCAGATACACTATCAATATTAAAGTCACTACCTGTTGCTGTAATTTTCATATTACAGAATTCAGTATTAGAATCTATAGTAATATTACCATGATTATCTAAATCACTTGCACTAATAGTATGAGTTTCTACTACATTACCATGTTCATCACATAAATCCACTCTAGCATGGTCAGCTGCATCTCTATGTCGCCAACTACTACTTCCACTATCAAAATCACTTAATGTAATAGTTGCACTATGTGTATTTCCACCTAAATCGTAAGATACAACATCATCAGCCCCATAGAAACTTTCAGATACATGATGAGTTGTAGAATCACTAAATTGTGCTTCACCTGATATAATATGATGAACAACATCAACATCACAAATATTCATATTCAATGTAGGAACAGAAGCATCACCTGTACTTGTTACATCTACTGTTACACCTGCATTACTTGTAGTGCTTCCATCACTCACAGTATATTCAAACGCAACATTTGTAGTTCCACTATCAGCATGTTGTAATGACGCACTTGGAGTAAATACAATATCACATCCATGTGCAACTGTCGCTGTACCTAAAAGCACACCAGCAGCATTAGTGATATTAACTTCTTCACCATTTGAAATATCACATCCTGCAATATGTGTAATAGTTAAATTTGATCCATCTGTAGCTGAATCATTTGCTAACACATTCATAGATACTGACATATCTTCAGTAGTTGATGCAACATCATTACCTAAATTCATATGATGTTGTGCATGATGTTCAGCATTCTCTGCATTGTTATGATGAGCTGAATTTCCTGGAGCATCTTGATCTCCATTTCCAAATCCATTATTATTGTGATGTTCATGACCATTATCATGATTGTTATGATGACCATTATTAGTATGATCATGATGATTGTGACCATGATTACCGTGATCATGATCGTTATTATTATCATCAGCTACATCATTATCAGCTATACAAGCATGTGCTGTACCATGTAATACTACAGCATCATTTACACTTGAAATTTCAACTTCTAATTGTTCTGTTCCTTCTGCTTCTGCATCATCTTTTATAGTAAATGTAATATTATCAGTAACTACTCCACCTACAGGTAAAGTTTGTTCTACACCATTTTCAAAGAAACTTGCTATATCTGCTTGATCTGTTAATGTTACTTCATTACCATTACTATCAGTATATTTAATTTGCTCAATATCATTTGCATCTATTTGACTATTTTCACTTACTTTAAATAACACAGTAGTTTCTTCACCATCAAATATTTGCATCATATGTTCTGGCATTGGTTGAGCTGTAATTGCAAAAGACACAGTATTATTTGAACCATCTTCACTACCTATAGGATCAGTTGGAACAACTTCAACAAAATCACCTAAATTACAACTACTTGTATCTACAGTAAATCCATCTTCACTTACTGTTGTTGTATTTCCTGCATCATCTATTGCTGTAACACTTGCAGTATAATTACCATCATTTAATTCATCAGGAGTTTCTACAGAATAATTACCATTTTCATCTACAGAAGTTGTAAATGTTTGAACTGTATTTCCATTCTCATCTTTAATAGTAATAGTTACTTCATCCACATCTGTATCTGCTGTTCCTGAAATTGTTGGAGTAGTATCATCTGTATCTACAACATCATCTATACTTGCATTAATTTCTGTATCTACTGTTATATCTCTTGAACCTTCACTTGTAACTGTATTTCCTGCATCATCTGTACTTACTACATCAACTTCAACTGAGTTATCAGCTACTAAATCTGATGTATTTACTTCTACTGAGTATGA
>Ga0256828_1002654_pt1 | contig 10527 bp, 12 predicted proteins | sample CV88metaG_FD_185993 | JGI IMG/M metagenome (GOLD analysis project Ga0256828, IMG submission 185993) | Hydrothermal vent microbial communities from East Pacific Rise, Pacific Ocean - CV88 | ecosystem: Environmental > Aquatic > Marine > Hydrothermal vents | place: Pacific Ocean: East Pacific Rise... | reverse complement strand
GTTTTGAGTAAATTTGAAAAAATTGAAGACAAGGAAAATAACAAATGAGAAGAAGAAAAGCTCCCGTTCGTGAAATTATGCCAGATCCAATTTATGGAAGCAAAGTTTTAACGAAATTTATTAACAAGATTATGTTAGATGGTAAAAAATCTACTGCAGAAAAAATCATCTATAGTGCTATGGATATCATTAGCTCACGTGGTGAGAAGAGTGGTATTGAAGTATTTAATGAAGCTATTGAGAATGTTAAACCTATTATAGAGGTAAAAAGTCGCCGTGTTGGTGGTGCTACTTATCAAGTTCCAGTAGAAGTACGCCCAGTACGTCAGCAATCTTTAGCTATCAGATGGTTAGTAGATGCTGCACGTAAGAGAAATGAAAGAACTATGGCTGAGAGATTAGCTAATGAGTTCATGGATGCAGCAACTGATAAAGGTGCAGCATTTAAGAAAAAAGAAGATACATATAAAATGGCAGAAGCTAATAAAGCATTTGCTCATTATAGATGGTAATAGGAAATTAATATGCCAAGAAGTCATAAATTAGAAGATGTAAGAAACATCGGTATTGCTGCTCACATTGATGCAGGTAAAACAACAACAACAGAGAGAATTCTTTTCTATACAGGTGTTGAGCATAAAATCGGTGAGGTTCATGATGGTGCTGCTACTATGGACTGGATGGAGCAAGAGCAAGAGCGTGGTATTACAATTACTTCTGCTGCAACTACTTGTGAATGGCAAGGAAAACAGATTAATATCATCGATACTCCGGGACACGTTGACTTCACTATTGAAGTTGAGCGTTCTATGCGTGTACTTGATGGTGCTGTTTCTGTTTTCTGTGCTGTTGGTGGGGTTCAACCACAATCAGAAACAGTTTGGAGACAACGTAACCGTTATAAAGTTCCTTCAATTGTTTTTGTTAACAAAATGGACAGAACAGGTGCAGATTTCTATGAAGTAGAGAAACAAATTCGTGAGCGTCTTAAAGGTAATCCAATGCCTTTCCAACTGCCTATTGGTGCAGAAGACAAATTCGAAGGTGTAATCGATTTAGTTAAGATGAAAGAGATTGTTTGGGATGAAGATGCAGCAATGGGTTCTGCATACCATGAACAAGATATTCGTCCTGAGCTTCAAGAGATTGCTGATGAGTATAGAGAAAAAATGCTAGAGACTCTTTCTGAAGTTGATGGTAATGATGAATTTGCTATGAAATTCTTAGAAGGTGAAGAGATCACTCAAGAAGAGATCAAAGCTGCTATCAAATCTGCAACTCTTGGTATGGCAATCGTTCCAATGACTCCGGGTACTGCATTTAAAAACAAAGGTGTTCAAACACTTCTTGACGCTGTTGTTGATTACCTTCCTTCACCGGTTGAAGCTGAGCCAATTCGTGGGACAATGATGGATAACGAAGAAGAAGAAGTTATTGTTGATTCTACTGATGATGGCGCATTCGCTTCATTGGCATTTAAAATCATGACTGACCCATTTGTTGGTGTTCTTACTTTTATTCGTGTATATCGTGGTTCATTGGAATCAGGTTCTTATGTTCATAATACTACAAAAGATAAAAAAGAGCGTATCGGTCGTATTGTGAAGATGCATGCTATTAAACGTGAAGAAGTTCAAGAGATTTATGCAGGTGAGATCGGTGCAGTTGTTGGTCTTAAATCAACGACTACTGGAGATACTCTATGTGATCCAGCTGAAAAAGTTGTTCTTGAAAGAATGGATTTCCCAGAGCCAGTTATCTCTGTTGCGGTTGAGCCAAAAACAAAAGCAGACCAAGAAAAAATGGGAATTGCACTTAATAAACTTGCAGCTGAAGATCCATCATTCAGAGTTCATACTGATGAAGAGACAGGTCAAACTATTATCTCTGGGATGGGTGAGTTACACCTTGAAATTCTTGTCGATAGAATGAAGCGTGAGTTTAAAGTTGAAGCTGAAGTTGGTGCTCCACAGGTTTCTTACCGCGAAACGATTCGTGATGAAGTTGATGAAAACTATAAATATGCAAAACAATCTGGTGGACGTGGACAATATGGTCATGTTGTATTCAAAATGAAACCTGCTGAAGCTGGTGCTGGTCTTGTTTTCCATAATGATATTAAAGGTGGTGCGATTCCAAGAGAATACATCCCTGCAGTTGAAAAAGGTTTCGAAGAAGCAATGCAAGGTGGTGTACTTGCTGGTTATCCAATCGAGGATGTTGAAATCTCTCTTTATGATGGTACTTACCATGATGTCGATTCAAATGAGATGGCGTTTAAACTTGCTGCTTCAATGGGATTCAAAGAGGCTGCGAGAAAAGCAAATCCTGCGATTCTTGAACCACTTATGAAAGTTGAAGTTGAAGTTCCTGAAGAGTATATGGGAGATGTTATCGGTGACCTTAATCGTCGTCGTGGACAAGTTAACAACATGAGTGAACGTGCTGGTAACAAAATTGTTGATGCATTCGTTCCATTATCTGAAATGTTTGGATACTCGACTGACCTACGTTCAAATACTCAGGGTCGTGCTACATATTCTATGGAATTTGATCACTATGAAGAAGTTCCAAGAAATGTATCTGAAGAGATCGTTAAAAAACGTAACGGATAATTCCTTAAACTCTTAATGTAATACTCCTTTTGGAGTGTTACATCCTTTTCTTCTTATTATTAAATCAGATATTTGTTATAATTCTTTCTAAAAAATAGGTACTTAAATGCTTAAATATCTTATGCTTTTACTATTAACAACAATATTGTTCGCACAAAATCCATTTCCTTACGCTGCATTAGGAGATCTCATTTATGATAATGTAAATAAGATCAAAAATCTTGAAAATATAAATGTCCTAAAAAAATATAGTATAGAAATAAATAAGTATACTTCAGATGTTGCTTTAGCAAAAAAAGAAGGTTTCAAACTTGATCATAACTCTTCTCAAGCTCAACGTAAACACTATCTTAATCATTTGAGAGAACTTGCCCAGCAAAATGATTTTTTTAAGCGTTTGGTTGATGTTGCATATAAAAATGCAATTAAAAAAGAAGATACACAAACTTTTTCAGCACTTATCAATAGTGGCTTACTCGATACTGAAAAATATAAAAAAGAGATTATAGATTACTATTTTGAACATCAACAGGAGTTACCGGCGACAGGTCTAATACAATCATATTTGGATGAAGATGCAAAATTGCGTGCAAAAAAAGAGGCTCAACAAAAGCGTTACAAATCAAAAAAAGAACGTGAAGCTGAGCGTATTAGATGGATTAGAGAAGAAGATAAGCGTCAAAAAGAGTATTTGGAGAAGAAACTTCAAAAAGAGCTAGAAGAAAAAAAACAAGAGATCCGTGAATACCAAAAAACAGAACTCTCTAAGACCATATAAACTCTTCATTCTCATTTGGCCTTCCTTCTAGTGTAAGATAAGGCTTATATTCTGCTTTGTAGGAAAGGGATGGACATTCTTGAACATAGTAGCCTAGATAGATCCATTTTTTTAAACTTGTTTGTGCATATTTTATTTGATTGTAAAGAGAGAGTTTTCCCAAAGAGTATGATGCATAGTCAGGATCATAGTAAAAGTAGATAGATGATATGCCATTCTCTAAAATATCTATTAAATCAACTGCAATAAGCTTTTCATTGAAAAAATAAAGTACTTCATACCCAAAATCTTCATAACCACTTACAAAAGAGGTGTAGTAATGTTCTGCGGATGTTTTGTTGTACTCCCAATTCTTTTTTTTATGCATATAAAGGTGGTATTTTTCAAAGAGTTCTAAATGTTCATGTGAAAGGGATGGCCTTTGTATATATGATTTTATCTCTTTTGCCTTTCTCATAATTCTACGTGCAGATTTTGAAAATTTAAAATTCATGACATCAATTTTTATACTTTGGCACTCGTTACATCCTTCACAGATTGGACGAAAGTACATTTTTCCAAAACGACGAAAACCGCGTTCAATGAGTTCTTCATTTGAATGTGTTGAGCATTTTTCTATTACTTTATAGTGCATTGTCTGTTCTTTGTTTTGAAGATAGGAACAGCTGTCACTTAATAAAAATTCTTTAAGTAAATTCATATCCTGATTCTGACATAATTTTAATAAGAAATAGCAAAAGTATGGAGTTAGATTGGAATTTTTTAGAGAATATCAGACCGTAATTTTTAGAAGTTTAGGAGCAATACTCCTAATCGTGGGTTTTGTAGTTAATTTTTGGGCCATGCCAAAATCAGCAGTTACAAAAAATAGTATTGCAGCGGCAAATGTTGCTAGAATGGAAGCCAGCGTTGCCGGAAGTACAACAAAAACAGTTGAAAAAAAGCCAGAAGTATCACATATATCCAAAGCTCTTAAAGCCACACGTGAAAAACAGATGCGTTATCTAACCATCTTTAGCATGATTATAGGAGTTCTCTTTTTAGCTTACAGCTTTGTAAAAAAAGAACAATGAAGTAATGAATTGTCTATTGTACTATTGCTTATTTTGAGAGATTAAGACGCCCTCTATCATTGCATCAATATCTCCATCTAAGATTGCAGATACGTTGGAGTATGCTTCATTTGAGCGGGTATCTTTTACTTGTTGATAGGGTTGCATTACATAAGAACGTATTTGATGTCCCCATCCTATTTCACTCTTTGTAATTCCCGCTTCTTTTGCTTTTTGTTCTTCTAATTCTAATTCATAGAGACGAGATTTAAGCATTTTCATTGCAGTTGCTTTATTTTTATGTTGGCTTCTGTCATTTTGACACTGTACCACTACACCTGTTTTGATATGAGTTATACGAATTGCAGATTCTGTTTTGTTGACATGTTGTCCACCTGCACCACTCGCTCGGTATGTGTCTATACGAATATCTTTATCTTCAATGACAATATCAATATCATCATCTATCTCAGGAGAGACCATAACTGAACTAAAAGAGGTGTGGCGTTTTGCGTTGGAGTCAAATGGGCTGATACGTACAAGTCTGTGAATACCGTTTTCTACTTTTAAGTATCCATAAGCATTCTCACCTTTTATAAGAATTGTTGCATCTTTGATCCCTGCCTCTTCACCTGTTTGATAATCAAGTACTTCAACTTTAAAGTCATGTCGCTCTGCCCAGCGTTTATACATACGCAAGAGCATGGCAGCCCAATCTTGGCTCTCTGTTCCTCCTGCTCCGGGATGGATGGAGAGGATGGCATTATTCGCGTCACTCTCTCCACTAAGTAGCACCTCTATCTCCATAGTTCGAATCTGTTCTTGTAACTGTGGTGCATCATCATAAAGGGCTTGCAGGGATTCTTCATCACTCTCCTCTTTTGCCATCTCATAGAGTTCTCTTGCATCTTCTACGGCTGAGCTTGCTATTTTATATTTTTCAAGCTTGCGTGAGAGCTGGGTTTTTTCCTTTTGAATTTTAGCAGCCTCTTTTGCATCGTTCCAAAATTCAGGATTATTTTCAAGTTCCTCTATCTGATGTAGACGAGCTTCAATTTTTTGTGGCTCGACGACATCTGTGATATTTTGCATTTTTGTTGTAATATTTTTTAAAAGTTCTGTGTATTCGTAGTTATCCATTTTTCTTTCTTTTAGCGGTTTTTTTGCTCAAGATAAATCTTGGCTTCCAAATATTGTATAATTGCGAAAGTATAACACATCAAGGCAAAATATGAAGATTGTATCATCAGCAAATGAGCTGAAAAAATACCTGCGTGAGCAAAATAAGACTATAGGGTATGTACCAACTATGGGTGCTTTACATGAGGGGCATATTTCACTTATACGTGAGGCGAGAAAACATAATGAAATAGTTGTGGTTTCTATTTTTGTTAATCCCACACAGTTTTTGGCAGGTGAAGATTTAGATAAATATCCACGCCGTGATGAAGCTGATAAAAAGATATGTGAACTTGCTGGAGTAGATTTTGTATTTATGCCACAAGTAAATGAACTCTATTTTGAAGATGAAGTTAAAATAACAGCACCAAATATAAGAGCTTATGTACTCGAAGGTGCTACACGTCCAGGGCATTTTAGTGGAGTCTTGAGAGTTGTTATGAAATTGTTAAATATTGTCAATCCGACGAATGCTTATTTTGGTAAAAAAGATGCTCAGCAACTCAATCTTATTCAATTAATGGTACGTCACTACTTTATGGATGTTAACATTATTCCTGTTGAGACCGTTCGGGATGCTGATGGTTTAGCACTTAGCTCACGCAATATATATCTCTCTAAACAACAGAGAGAAGAAGCTCTTAAAATTCCTAAATCACTTTACACAGCATCCAATATGATAAGTAGGGGTATTGTAAATGCAAGAGAGATAAAAGAGCAAATGCTTCAAATATTAGCACCTTTAGAGATAGGTTATGTTGCAATACTTTCGCGTGAGTTTGAAGTTATTCAAGAGGTTACGCTTGGAGAGACAGTTATTTTAGTTGAGGCTCTTGTTGGGGAAACTCGACTGCTTGATAATATCTGGCTCTAAATACCCCTCTTCGATCATAATCTCAACAGCACCTTTAAAAACAGGTACTGCTGTTTGTGCTGCAAACTGACTCTTTTTAGGTTGTACTACGATTACCCCAATCGTATAGTCATGATTTTTATCATTTGCAAAACCCATAAAAGCAGTATTGTATTTTCTAACATATACTCCTTTTTCAACTATGTGAGCGGTACCAGTTTTCCCACCTATAATTAGACCGGGTGTAATTGCTTTTCTACCTGTCCCTTTATTGACCGTTTTTATAAGAATCTTCTTTACTCTTTGTGCAGTTGAACTTTTAAGTACTTTTATACTTTCAAATGGCTCAAGCTTTTTTTCCTGATGATATTCATCAATTATACTGCCAACTATTTGAGGTGTTACCATCTTGCCATTATTGTTAAAGACACTGTATGCTCTCATCAATTGCATTAAATTGGCTCGAATACCATAACCATATGCACATGTTGCTTTATATATTTCATTTTCAAGACGCTTTGATGAGGGGATAGAACCAGTTTTTTCATAGATCAGATCAGGTGTTGATTTCTGTGCAAATCCAAAATGTTTGAGACCATTGTTAAACTCATAACCTGAAAGTTTTTGTGCTAATTGGGCAATTCCAATATTTGAAGAGTATACTATGACATTCTCAGCACTTAACCAGTCAAATCTATGTTCATCAGTTATAACTTTACGCCCCATTCTAAAATGTCCGTTATGCCCATTGACAAGATCATAAGGGTTTATAAGTTTATGTTCAAGTAAAAGGGAAAAAGTAATGGGTTTTAAGACACTTCCCGGTTCAAAACTGTATTCAATCATTCCTGAATTTAGAGATGGATAATCTTTTTTGCGAATTGCTTTTGGTAGGTAACGATTTGAGCTGGCCATAGCATAGATTCTGCCAGTATGTGAATTCATTATTGCTATCATTATCTCTTTAGCACGCAGCTCTTTTTTCATTTTATCAAGAAGTTTTTCTATTCGTATTTGAAGAGATACAGGGATAGTCAATTTTATATCAAGTCCGTTTATCTTTTGTTTTGTAAAACTCTCCTTATTGAGAATTATGTAACTGTTAACATCTCTTTTACCACGGGAATAGCCATTTTGTCGTGGTTGTAGATCTGCATCATAACGTTTTTCCAAACCTTTGACACCTCTTATGGAAGTATAGCCATCATCTTCTATTTTATGAGGATAACCAATAATTGGTGTAAGAAGTGTAGCATAAGGATATTCTCGGCTTTCACCACTTTCAATGACACTAAGCCCATGAATGGAACGAAGTCCTGTACGTGGATTTTTAAGTTCTAAAAATACACGAAAACGGCGAAGTTCATAGGAGAGCTTTTTGAGGTATTGGGCCTGAATTTGTGGAATGTTATAGCTCAATACTACAACGCCTTTTCTTTTGGCGAGACGTTGTTCTATTGCTTTTTTCTTCATTCCTGAGTAGATACTAAAAAGTTCTATGAAAAGTTCTTTTTTTTGAGGATCTATATATCTGGTATCTACAACAGCTTTGTAGAGTTTTTTACTTGTTGCTATATGAAAACCATCTGCTGATATTATGCTGCCACGCTCAGCGCGTGAGGACTCTTTTGTATAAAGTGAAGGCATATGTCGGGATTTGACCACGCTAAGAAGCATCACACTTAAAAAAACAAAAAAGGCAAGAGAGATAAGCAGGTAAAGGAAGAGTATCTTTTTACTTTTGTTGCGGTTTACCATATATGAATTATAACTGTGTTCTACCTATCTCTTTATAAGCATTGAGCGCTTTATTTCTAATCTCTAACATTAGCTTCATACTTGTTTCAGCTTTGCCAATTGCAAGTGCAGCCTGATGAAGATCTTTTACCTGACCTGTAGCAATATCTGACATTGCCTGCTCACTCTCTTTTTGAATATCATTGACTTCATTAAGAGCAGACTTAAGATGTTGGGCAAAAGCCTCACCACCACTGCTTGCTTGTGTAATATTCTCTTTTTGTTTTAGTAAGTCAGCTGTAGATGTCGAAGATAACTTATCTATAGTACTCATCTAAAGAACCTTTTTTTATTGAAGTAGCGATATCGCAGAGTTTGCCATATCTTTTGCACTTTGAAACGCTGCAACATTCGCTTGATATGAACGTGTCGCTTCTACTAGATCGGCCATTTCAACCACAGGATTAATATTTGGGTAGGCAACATAACCGTTAGCATCAGCATCAGGATGGTTTGGCTCATATTTCATCAGCGGTTTTGAATCATCTCTGATAATTTTATCAACTTGTACGCTCATTATAGCAGGATTTACCTTTTTACCAAATTGATCTTCACCAAGAGGGTCACTGTAGCCTCTTTGGTCTGTTTGATCCTCCAGCATTTGATTATATACATCATTGAAGTTAATTGCTTTAAAAACAACCTCTTTTCTACGGTATGGACCACCCTCATCGGTACGCGTTGTTTGTGCATTTGCGATATTACTAGAGATAGCATTGACACGTACACGTTGTGCTGAGAGTCCATAACCACTGATATCAAAACTGTTTAAAAAATTACTCATTAGTTAACCTTTGAAGAAGCTTCTATAACACTTTGAAAAATTGCTTTGTCTTTTTTACTTGCCATGACAAGAGCATTAAACATAATAGAGTTTTTACTCATCTCTGTAGTTTCAACATCTAAGTCAACTGAGTTCCCGTCATTTCTAGCCATATGGCCATCTCTAAAATAGAGAGAAGGACGCATGGAAGAATGCTCTTCTTTAGCTTGAAGATGTTGTTTGTTTGTTGTTGCCATTTTTAATGTGTGAGCGCCATTTTGTTGAAAAATCTCTTCTTTCTTTGCAGCTAAAGCATCTTCAAAATGGATGTCTCTTGGTTTATAGTACGGAGTATCTACATTTGCAATATTTGAAGCGATCATATCCTGCCGAGCTGCACGGTAGTCCATGGCCTGTGCTAAAAGTTCATTTGCTTTAGAAATTTTAATACTCATAAATATCCCCTGACTTCTATAATAAAACTGAACAAGCATTTTTTATTCCAAGTATTACTCTAGATAAATCTAAGGTTGTGGAAATATTTAAGCAAATTTTAATGTAAATAAGCACATAATTATTGTTAAGATTACTAGTGTAATCCAAAATTTTTTAAATTAAGGAGTTCTTATGAAAAGAGCTGGTTTTACAATGATCGAATTGATCTTCGTTATCGTTATTTTAGGTATTCTTTCTGCAGTTGCACTTCCAAAATTTATTGGAGTTTCAGATCAAGCAAAAGCTGGAAAATGTAAAGCATTTATTGGTACGTTAAATCGTACAACTTTACCTGCGATTTGGTCAGATGCTATCTTGAATAGAGGAACAGCTACTGCGGCAGATTTTAATGCGACGACTATTAGTAGTCAAATAGATATTCCTAGTGATTGTAATATGACAGCAACACAAATTGCAAATGCAATTGGTGGTACGCAATTTACTGTAACTTATGGTAATACTAATTATGATATTGATATTTCAACAGCACCAAGTCAAAATGAATCACCAATTTTAGGTTTTTCTAAACAATAAGTATAGACTGATTTTTGACCTCATTTTATGAATGAGGTCATTCTTACCTTTCATATTAAAATACTGCTTTTTAAAATCTTTCAACTTTAAATAAAAATAATATAATTGATGCTATTATTTGTAAAAGGAAATTAATATGCAAAATAATAAAAAATATGCATTTACAATAATTGAGTTGATGTTTGTTATCGTAATATTGGGTATTTTAAGTGCTGTTGCACTTCCAAAGTTTAGTGCTATGCGTAATCAAGCAGATATCTCAAAAGGACGAGCTGATGTTTCAGCAGTTCAGTCGGCAATCTTATCAGAGCGTCAAAATCGTTTGATCAGAGGTGATTCATCGTGGATTACAAAATTAAGTGATAATAATACAACACTTTTTACACATAATTCATTGCTTCTGTATGGAATAAAATCAGATACAACTGATGGGCATTGGACAAGAACGGCAGTAAATACAT
>Ga0256828_1002653_pt1 | contig 10532 bp, 11 predicted proteins | sample CV88metaG_FD_185993 | JGI IMG/M metagenome (GOLD analysis project Ga0256828, IMG submission 185993) | Hydrothermal vent microbial communities from East Pacific Rise, Pacific Ocean - CV88 | ecosystem: Environmental > Aquatic > Marine > Hydrothermal vents | place: Pacific Ocean: East Pacific Rise... | reverse complement strand
TATCATTCATTTCCATAGTAGAGAAGTCAACATACAAATGCCACGACCCGACTAAAGGGGATTAAAACCGTGAGAGATAGTCAGAAGGTTAGGCTCTGAGAGCGATACAAATGCCACGACCCGACTAAAGGGGATTAAAACGAATCCGCACGCATTACTTGTTGAGGGTACGAAGAGATACAAATGCCACGACCCGACTAAAGGGGATTAAAACAAACCACTTCTTCTTCATTTTGTAATAGTTCGACAAGATACAAATGCCACGACCCGACTAAAGGGGATTAAAACATGTTCTGTCACCTATTGTGCAATGAAACACAAATACAAATGCCACGACCCGACTAAAGGGGATTAAAACACTAGACACCTCTACATTTATATTTCCAACATGATACAAATGCCACGACCCGACTAAAGGGGATTAAAACGCAATCGCACCCATGATAAATTTAATTAGGAGTCCTATACAAATGCCACGACCCGACTAAAGGGGATTAAAACCAATTGAGCTTGGGGAGATTTCAACAGACGAGATTTCTCGTATACAAACGCCACGACCCGACTAAAGGGGATTAAAACCAATAACCCAACGGTTAAATTCATTTTTCAATGTTGATACAAATGCCACGACCCGACTAAAGGGGATTAAAACATCACACCTGTTGCGACACCAATAAACACATTTGAAATACAAACGCCACGACCCGACTAAAGGGGAATAAAGAGAGAGGATCCTAAACACAATGAGCCGATTAAAGGAGATGATTTAAATAACGAATTAATGGATTCGTTCTATGTAGTTATTATTTTAAAAGATAATAAAAAAAAGGAAAGTTCTTATGAAAAAGATTGTAAAAAGATTTGTAGAAAATTTAAGTCCGGAGGTTAAGGAATGGTTCCGTGAATTTTTTATATGGACATTTGTTTTATGGGTAGGTCTTCCATTGAGTTTTTATATTTTAATTCTTCTATATACATGGTTGTCCAATACAGGATCCATATAGATGAGGTGTGAAATGAAATTTAATTGGAAAAAGATAGATCAGATTATAGGTGATTTGTCCATTATATTTGGGATGAGCTATTATTTGCACTATGAAAGGATCACTATTTATGGTTTAAGCACTTTTTATGGGAGAGATTTTATAAGTACATTTTTTGTAGGTGTTGTCCTTTATGTACTTATAAGATCATTTGGTGTTAAGAAGATATTTCCAAGTTTTTGATGTATGTTTTAAGCTCGTTTAGAAGCTTTTCTCTATACCTCTTAGGTTTAAGAACCTCTATGTGAGGTAACCATGACTTTATGATGTTGTCTATATCTTCATCATGGCTTACACTAAAACGAACGAGAAGTGAACCATCTGCATACTCTTTTAAAATCTCTTGAGATTCTAAAAAATCTTTGTTTTTAAAGTAAATCGCTATCTCTTTGTAAACCTTTATCTCAACATCAAAAGAGTTGCCATCTTCAAAAAAAGCAGAGTGCACATTGCCAAGTACCTCCTCAACATAAGTGTTTGAAGTTTTATGATACCGACCTGTTTTAACAATCTTTTTAATCTCAGAGAGGCGAAATATCTTGACTCTCTGTACCTCTATCTCTTTTGCAAAAAGATACCAAAAACCATCAAAAGCAGCTATCTTGTAGAGTTCAAGCTCTTTGGTCTGGTTTGTAAAAGTGATGCTTGCTATCTCTTTATCTTCTATAATATGTTCAAGTTGCATAATAAAAGGAGAGTATATGTCCAAATCTTCTAAGTCGTCTTGTTTTATAAAGTATGGGCTATAAAACTTTTTGTTGATGATTTTTTTAAATATACTGTCTTTAACCTTGTCTATATCGTCTACATCTTCAAACTGTGTAAGTGCTAGATTTAAAAAAATCATCTCATCGTTTGTAAGTGTTGTACGTTTTAAAGAGTAGCCGTATTCAAACTGAAACCTATGTTGCTTGTCTTTTACAATAGGGTAGTAGTGAAGTCTCTCTTTTATATCTTTTTGAATGGTACGCATACTCACATTGTATTCTAAAGCCAACTCTTTTGAGGTTGGCATCTCCTCATTGGAAATCTTTGTCAAGATGCCAATAAGTCTAGTAAGTGTTTTGTCATAATCTTTTTTCATATTTTTATTTTAGCGAACTGAAGCTTTCGTTTGTCCCATATATAATACTGTTTAACTTGTAAGAGGGAATACAAAAAGGAGAAATAGCATGGGAGTTATATCAGATACATTCAGTTTAGCATATGAGAGTCTCGCAAGTGCAATACAAACAGTTCATGGAATCTTTGAGCATACATTTGGCATAAGCGATTTCACAATCTCTTTAATCCTGACTATCTTGGTTCTCTATAGTCCACTAGTGATTGTCACAAACAATCTTTTTACTAGTGCTTATTCAAGTATGAAGATCATAGTTTTTGAAACGGCCATGATTACATTTTTGGTAACAGTAAGTGGAGACACAAAGACGAGTGACGAAACGATGTTTAAACTAACGGCAATATTGTTACTTCTTTTCTTTGTTGTTGGTACTATCAAAAGGATAGCTTACGAGCCAATTATTGAAGGTGTCATGAGAAGAGATGACTAACAAAAATTTTAATTTTAAAAGGAAATAGTATGAAAAAGTTTTTAGCAGGTTTAAGTTTAGTAGTAGCAGGGATGTCAGCTTCAGCAGCTGATGTATATTTAGTAGGTGGTGCAGCAGATTTTGCAACAAATTCGGCTAAAGAGTATGGCATAGGATTTGGTGCCAGTAAAGTATTTGAGAATAATGTTCTTATAGGGATCAAAGCAGAAGTGATGGTGATAGATGTAGATGGAGTCAGTGATAGCTACTATGGTGAGAGTGTTGATCTTCATCTTGGATATGCATACAAAGATCTTAGTATCTACGGTATAGGAACCTTGACTTATCATCAGCTAACAAATCTAAATGCTTATGGATTTGGTGGAGGTGCTGGTCTTGAGTACAAACTCTTTAAACATCTGTCCATTGCTGCTGAATACAAGTCAAGTTCTATGACAACAGCGGCAGATACAACATATGACTACTCTGTTGCAAGAGGTCTGTTAAAGTATAAGTTTTAAGTAAAAAATAAAAAAAAGGAAATAAAATGTCTCAAAAAAATAGCAATATAGGAACAACAAAAAAGGTAACTCCAAAGGTAAGTATGTTTAAGTGTCAATTAAAAGTTGCCATTGGTGTATATATAGGGATGCTTTTCGTTAGTAGTATGGTAAAGAATGATGATATTATGATTGAGTTGTATATATTATTTACAATATTTTGGTCTTTTATACTACTTTCAATTTGTACATACAGAGTGATTCAATCAAAGAACTATTCTCTTATAAAAAAGATTGGAGTATGGATATGGGATAGTTTTATCTCCTTATTAATCATAGGGTTTGCTATAAATGGAGCAGAGAGATCTGAAAAGGCTATTGATACAGCTTCACTACAAGGAATGGAGTTACATTGTAATACACAAGATGTACAAGTAGATGTTAGTCATCATATAGAAAATATTTTAATAAAAAATGACTTGATTACTTTAAAAAATGCTAAAAGTATGAAGATTACACTGAGTGATATTCAAGAGTTGAAAAAAATAAACGATGATAAACTCCAGACACTTGAATGTAGAGCAAGAGTGAAAATATCAAAGCAAGATTATGATTTGTTAGTTTATACTATAGACTATAATGCAAGTCTTAATACTAAAGGAAGAGATATACAATTTCAAACAAATGTTGTACTCTTAGATCCAAGTTTATAAAAAGTACAGATTATTAAAATAAAATATAGTACAATAAAATCCAAATTTGACAACAAACTTTGTTATGAGTTTAATAATCTCAAAGAAACTTGCCTTTTTCATTAAAGCTAATCATTATTTCATAAAGGAAAAAATAAAATATGACTCTTGTTTCAATTATAGGAGATTTTCACTCTTCAGTATTACCTCTATTTTATGAGCTTCACAAAGATATTGGTACACATATCATCATTTATGATGATGCCCGATCAGATACACAAAAAGCATATAAAATATACAAAGGCACAAAAAAATTCATCAAAAATAAAAGACTTACAATTCGTACCGAACTGCTTAAGATTGATGAAGATTCTCAACATGATCTTGAAGCCATCAAAGACAATATATTGGCAATACAAGAAAAAGATAGCGAGCTTATAGTAAATGCCACTGATGGACTTGCCAATATTGCACTTTATCTTGCCTATAGGCTTTTAGATAGAGAGGTTAAATTTATTACCTATGATAGGTTTGATAACACCTGCAATATACTTGATGCTAAACAGATGAAAAGTATTACAATACAAAAATCAATGAGTATCGATGAACATTTTATGCTTAAAGATGTGGAAATAATATCACAAGAGAAGTATTCTCATATAGTAGAATATGAACAAGAACTTGTCGATTTTTTTGAAGGATGCCAAGGTGATAGAACACTCTTTGCCAAGAACTTTACAACAAAATCGATCATTTTTAAAAAACAGACAGGTTTTTTGTACGAATGGTATATCTACATACTCTTAAAAAATCTCAACTACGACGATATAGCAATAGGTGTTAAAATTGCTGACAAATATACAAAGACAAATGAAATTCAAAATGAATTAGATATTCTCATTATGAAAGAGAATCATTTACATATGATTGAATGCAAATATCTTGAACCTTTTGATTTAAAAAGGGAGATGATTTATAAACTTGACTCTGTGCGTCAGACTCTTGATGAAGATTCACGTATCATGCTCGTAAGCAATGAAGTTTATTACAATGAAGAGGATCAGGATCCTCATTTCTCTGTTAGTTCTTTGCATAAGAGAGCTCATAATAAAAAGATATATCTACGAGGATCTCCTGTTGAGTGTCCCGAATTGTTTATTAAGGAAATAGATGCGATTTTTGGATTAAAAACAAAAGATATAGAGCAGGTAATACAGAATCGAATAAGCCCACAAAAGTATTGTAAAAAAGAGCAAAAAATTACAACACAAGATGTTTGTCACTATTTACATGAGGTATTTGGTCTAGATGTAGATTATACAGATAAAAAAGAGATAGCAAAACTTTTAAATTATAAGCTTAATTATAAAAATAATCTCAGAGTGCGTATTCAGATGCAAAATGAAAAAATTAAAACACTACTTTACCTGCTCAATAGAGTAAAATCTTTTGATAGAGGAACACATTTAGAAGAAATGCATACATATTTTTACAATGAATTATATATAGGGGATAATGATGAACTTTCTTGATGAACTACTTGAAGATAAACTGCTAAAAGTCATCTCACTGGTTGGATTGTTTGCTGCATATCTTTTAGATGCCTTTGACAATAGATTTTATTATTATAGTGCAGCGGGTATAACATTTTTTTTGCTTGTTAGTGCAGCTGTTCGTGTATATAAACAAAGAGAACTTTTTCAAACAGAAGTACTAGATATTCCTATTGTTGTTGCATTTGAGCCTAATGTGACACCAAAATATATGCTTGAGACACTCTTTAAAGATCTTGAAGCAAAGAGTACTATTATCAATCTCAAAGAGAAGCTTAAAAAATACAGAAATATTGTCGAAGAGGAATTAGTTTTTGAATACAAAGGTGATCTTTATGACAAAGAACGTTTATTGAGTTTTTTTCAAATTATTCATTTTTCAATAACAAAAATGAAAGAAAATAATCCAAATAAAATTCATTTTCATCTTCTATCATATAAACGACCTTCTTATGGATTTTGGCTTGGTTATATCTTCGAAAATGAAGAGTTAAGTGTTTATCAACAAGTTCCAGATAAAGATACTATTAACAAAATAGCTCATTTAAAAGATAGAATATATAAAAACAGTATACAGAAATATGAGAAATTTGATATACAATTACTAAAAATGGATGAAAATTCTGACACTGTATTGTTAGCTATAAAAGCATCAAGTCATAAGATAACTTTTGCATCTGAATCATTGGTTCATTACACAAATATTGTTTCGATGGTGGCTAAGCATGATGGAACTATTCAAGATGATGAAGATTGGGTTTTGTATGCAAGGGAGATATTTACCCAACTTATGAAACTTCAGGAGCATTATAAAAAGATAGTTATAGTGCATAATATGCCTGAGTCTTTAGCTATTATAGTTGGTAAGGCGACAGGAAATTTTTGGCCTGTTCTTATTAGACAGTATGATGTTCCTTCTGGAGAATATAAAGAGATTATGCAACTTAATGATTTACGATGTTATTTTTAGGAAAAGATATGGAAATAAATGAGGAAAAACTCAATTTTTATAATAAAGTTATCGAAAATGAATTTTATAAAAATGATAAAGAATTTTTAGAAATTATAAGAAAGTTGACAACACAATCTGCTTCACTCAATGAAAAAGCGGTTTCACTTGTGAACATTCTTAATGAAGCAGAACGAATAAAACTTGAGATGGTACAAAAAGAGATAGATTTAGGACTCTCTCAAGAGAGTAAGCCTTATGGAGAAAAAACTCTTAAAAATGTACAAAATGATACATTTGTGTATGAGAACTACTATAGAAATGCTCAAGAAGAGATAGAAAATTTTATACATATTCTTGAAAACTACTTTGAAGTAGAAGATGATATGGAAAAAAAAGAGATGCTAATAAGTGCACAAATGATAATAAAAAAATTCAAAGAGTATGGCTTGAATCCATTACATTTTATAGTAAACAAGAAACGCTCAAAGGTGTGGTACATCTTAGAGCATTCCTATGAGAAGACACTTAAAAAACTCAATCATGATTTTTTCATTGATAAAATCCGGACAACGAGACTCCAATATACGCTGGAAGTCGATATGATCAATGAGTATCATACAAGAAAACAAGAAGCAATTTTTACTCTTGCCCAGATCAGAAAAAGAAACGGCAATAATCTAGAAAATCTCAATACGCAAACAAAGGAAAAAATCGAAAAACTTCAGAGTATCTTTAAAGAAGAACTCTCAGAAGATATAGCTCCACTTTTGGTTGATACGAAAAAGATTATGGACTCCATAGACTTTATGCTTGAAGAGATTCCAGAAGAACTCGAAGAAGATCAGTTAAAAGAGTTAGAACAGTTTTTACCTGTATTAGCTGAATACTTTACGGACCAAACCTATGCACTGAGTGGAGGAAATGCTTTTACTACACTCTCAAAACATTTAGAGTCTCTTCAAAAACTCATAGATAAAGGAGCAAGTGCAAAAGAGATACTTGATGAGATACATACACTTAACTACACAATGCAACACCTTTATATTTTACATTGGATAGGTGAAAGCCTCTTAAAAGAGATACTCTCTTGCTTCAATTTCAAATGTTCTATGGGGATGACTATAAATTATTACAATAGAGAATACCCAAATACAAAAACAGAACTTGAAAAGATTCGTCAAGCTGTATTTTTTCGTAATGACATAGCCCACAAAGGGGTGCTTTGGAATCCAGAATCTTTAAAACAATCGATAGATAATTATCGTCAATATATAGATACGATAGCACAAGAAAGAAATTTTTCCATGAATGATTTTCAGCCATCAAAACTAGATAAAAAATTGACACAGGAACAGATAGTGTCAAGAACTGAAACATTTATAGAAAAAGAGCTTAATTCTACAACCCAATATATAACAAAAGAATTAAGAGACAAGATAGAACAGATACTTATAGAAAGTAATTGGCAGGTAAGTATTGGAAGAAAACAGCAACTAAAAAAAGAAGTACGACGGGATATTAATGAATACACAGCACAAAAACATTTTAATTTAAGTTACAAAGAGTTAAAGGTACATTTGTTTGCTTATGCTAAAAAGTATCCAGATAGAGTTAATAGACATGATGAAGAAACTTTAGAGCATGCTGCTGTAAAATCTTTTAATTTTTTTGTCAAAGTTCAAGATGATCCAGCAAAAAAAGAAGATAGTGATAAAAATCTTTCTCTTTTGAAAAGACGTATAGAAGCTGTAAGTGATATTAAGTTTGAAAAGTCTTCCCTAGGAATTAAATCAAAAATAAGAGGATATTTTAAATGACAGATGAACTATTAGAACAGAAGATAGCACACCAAACATCAGAAATTCGTATTCTTGAAACATTAAATAGACAAATGTCACAAAATATTGAAAAGCTACTAGAACAAAAAAAGTATCAAAAAGAGAAAAATCAAAAACTACAAGCACATATTGATGAATTAATGCAGGTCATTGAAAGAACAGAAAAAGAGATAACAAAAACGAGAAGAAATTCAACTATAAGCGATATTAAAATAGAACCAAAAATCTATCTTAAAGGGATGTTTGAAGAGTTTATTGAAGAGCAAAATGCCTTAAAGATTTTGATAGAAGGACAGGTGTATTACTATCCACTTTCTTCATATCAATGTCGGCATCTTCCAATATCGGGTGCACGGGTACTTGTATTTCGTAGTGAAGATGGTGGTTCACTTGTTTATGGATTTCATGTTGCTAAACTCATTGATACATGTAACCGAAGAAAAGGAATCATAAAGTTTGCTTCAGAGATACAAAACTATCTTAAAGTTCATATTGAAGATTATGGCTATATCAACTTTTATCCTTCAGCTGATTTATGGGGTACATTTGGTTACAAGATAGGAGACAGTGTGATACTAAACGAGATCTTTATAGATGGAAAAATCTATTTTTATATCACAGAAAAAAATGAGACTAATTTCGATAGAAATGAAGTACTCAAAATTATAATGAAAGAGGAGGAATCATGAAAAAATATTTTTTGTCACTAATACTTTTGGGGCTCTATGGCTTTACAATGATCTTACCGTACTATTTGACGGCAACAACACACAATATGGATGCAAAAAACTGGTGGTTTCAATTACATTTTGGAATATTACATATTCCATCAGTTTTTTATATAGTCAGTTCAGCTGTTATACTACACCTCTCTATAGCACTTGATCCAAATAATTTATTGTTTAAGCACAAAAAACTGGTAAAAGATCTTGATGAAGCAGAGAGAATATTAGAAGAGGAAAGTGATAATTATGAACTTATACTTTCATCAAAAAATAGTTTTTTACACGATATTATAAGTATTATTAATCGTGGTGGGATGGAAGAGGATATTACACTAAAAATACAAAAAAAAGTTCTTGATTTGAGTTCTTATTATGAGCGTCTTATTACAGAATATGGATATATAGCAGCAATTCTACCAATGCTAGGTATGCTTGGTACTATTACAGGACTTTTACAAATGTTTGCTGTGGGTGATGGTGTTGATAATATAGCACAAAAAATGGCAGGTCTGAGTGTAGCTCTTGCGACTACACTTTATGCAACTTTAATTGTAATTCTTATAACTAAGCCAAAATCCAGAGAAGTAGAAACAAAATTACATGCTTTGGAAAATGAAGAACAAAAATTGATAATGAATGCAAAACTATTTTTGCATAATGTAGATATTCGCCGTATTATAGAAATAGTAAATGAAAATAATGTAGAGATAAAAAAAGAGGAAAGTGATGAAAAAGTGTCAGATTAATAAGGGTGATGAAAACCTTTGGCTTATATCTTATTCTGATCTTATTACTTCTATTTTAGCTGTATTGGTGCTTGTTATGTCTTTTTCAAAAATAGATATAGAAAAGATTGACCATGCAAATAGATTGATGAAGGATGATTCACTCTTAACACTTGCGATGCTACAGACTCAATATAAAGATACAGTTAAGAAAAATAATCTTCAAAAATTTGTTAATATATTTTTAGATGATGAAGGACTACATATAAATATGTCTTCTACTGTGCAATTCGATTTGAATAGTGCAAAACTAGATAAGAAGGGTATAAAGGTTTTAGAACCCATTTTCGAAAAGATTGTGGAAAATTCTCATCAAAGAGAGATTGTTGTAATAGGTCATACTGATAGTAGTGGGTCAGCAAAAAGAAACTGGGAACTTTCTTCACAACGTGCAAATTCTGTTTTACTTTATTTGATTGAAAAAGGTTTAAATGATAAACATGCACATATTATTGCTTATGCTGCAAACAAACCTTTAAAAAAGCCTAATGGCACTAATATAACGGCAGCACAAAGAAATGCACAAAATAGAAGGGTAACAATTTTAGTGACGAAAAGCTACTAATACAGTAATAAAACAATATGAAGTATTTTGTAGCGAGATAAGTAGAAAGTTAGCTAGTTAGACTATATGAAAATTGCATTTATTGGTTGAATGGGTGAATTATTAAAATTAGCGAGTTATGAAAAATTGTAAAAATATTACTGTAATTATCAGTAAAAGTCCTATAAAATCAGATGACAGTTGTTAAGTCAATTGTTTGAGAGTGCCTAATTCGTGGGTATTTAAAGTTTGTGGATGGGGTAGAGGGATTCGAACCCCCGAATATCGGCACCAAAAGCCGAGGCCTTACCGCTTGGCGATACCCCAATGTTTGATTTTTGTTTTTAAAATTGGTTGCGGAAACAGGA
>Ga0256828_1002652_pt1 | contig 10532 bp, 9 predicted proteins | sample CV88metaG_FD_185993 | JGI IMG/M metagenome (GOLD analysis project Ga0256828, IMG submission 185993) | Hydrothermal vent microbial communities from East Pacific Rise, Pacific Ocean - CV88 | ecosystem: Environmental > Aquatic > Marine > Hydrothermal vents | place: Pacific Ocean: East Pacific Rise... | reverse complement strand
GTTCCAACCTCATTAACTGCACCTTCTATTGTTTTTTTCTTTGAATTATAGATAGTATTTTTTGGCAAACCAGTAACTTTATATGTTAACTTTTTCCCTTCTGGATCTTTAAAATATTTATTTAATTTAACTTGTCTTATATATTGACCAACAAATTTTTCTTGATTAGGAATCTTTTTTAACAAAATGGGTGCGCCATTACCTTGTGCATCAAGACATATCCTACTAGCATCTTTTTTATCTGCATTATATTCATATCCAAGAGCAGTATTGCAAAGATGACCTCCTCTTAATACTTTTGCTGTTATTTCTATAACAAAAGATTCACCACCTCCATATTTTTTATTTGTATAGCAATATAAATAAGGATCTCCTCTGTCTTTTAGTTCTTCACAGGTAACATCAGATTTATTTTTGGTATATGATATTAATTTAAAAGCACTAGCAGTTGTTCCCCATCTATCATATTTTATAGGGAATTTATCTTTCATTGCAATTTGTTTTTTATAGCCAATATTTGATGTAGTTATTTTAAATATAACATTTTCTCCTACATTATAAACCTTTTTTTCATCCACTATTACTTTTTCTACATTAACATCATCTCCCATACCTTCTGGAAGTGTTTCAATTGATACAGAGGCTTGGTTGTCATCAGGATCTAATTCTTTATATTTTGTATTTAGGTGAGTAATAGAGGCTGAATTTGTAATTGTTTTATTTGCGACTTTTGATTTAACATTAATAGTAAATGTTGGATAATTTGAATAATCTTCAATATTTTTTTTTGTAATACAAGTTATTTTATTTCCATTTTGAGAGCAGTCAAAATCATTATTATCATTAATACTAATAATTTCTAAATCTGATGGCACATCATCAACTACTTTTGCTTTTGTATCTCCTCTATGTTGATCTGAATAATAAGCTATAATAGTATATTCAAACTCTTTATTTTTTTGCACTCTTTTAATGCTTGAGCTTTTGTTAACACCTAAATCTACATCATTTACTACCTCTTCATCATCATTTTTTATTTTTATAGTTGAGTGATCGTTAGAAAATGATACATTTTGCATAGTAGATTCATTTTTATTTATATCAAGATAAAAGCGTTCATCATTTTCTACATCTGTATCTCCATTTATCTTAAGTGTAATAGTTTGAGTTTTGTTGCAGCTTCCTGATTTGAATGTAATACTTCCACTCTTTTTTTGATAATCACTTCCATTTTTTGCTGTCCCATCTTTTGTTGCATAATCTATTACTATATTATTAAATGATGGACATTTATCTATTGTAACATCAAAAGAAACTGTTTTAGTTCCACTGTTACCTTCTGATACTGTTTGATAACTGGGTGTTAAATTTACTTTATAACTCTGAATTGTTCCTTCTGCATACAACAAAGAAAAATTTATAAAAAAAAGTAAAATAATATTTCTTATAAAAAGCATTAAAATATCCTTTTTGTGTTAATAAAAAGGATTATACCATACAATGGATAATACTTTCTTAATAATATTTTAATTTGTTATATTTTACTACCAATCCATCTTTTTATTTCTTCTACCAGTTACATTTGTATCTACTGAGTATCCTGATTTACCTTCTCCAGACCATGCATCTGACTCTTTTACAAATCTATTTTTCCATAAAATATTAGGAGGAGTATTAACTCCTTTGCTGTTAAATAGAAGATATGGATATTTTAGTTTCATCTCATTTGTTGCTTTAACCCCTACTACATATGGATATGAAATATCATTAGGATCAACTATTTTTGATATATTAACATCTTTTGCAATACCTCTCTTCCACTTATTTATTACTCCACTACTTGGCTCAATTACAAATTGACTTAGAACATTTGAATCGGTGCTACTATTAGGATCAAATTCAATTAATACCTTTCCTGCGTTACTATTATGTTTTCTTGAATACCACCAATCATATTCATCTGTGCCATCTTCAGTAGTATTAATATCATAATTTGCACACTTAGATTTATCTATAAATCCACAATACAAAGCTATAGATACTGGAGTATTTACTGAATCTGTATAAATATCATCATAAAACTCTGATAATGGTTTTGTTTTTACATAATAAAAAATATGAGTTTTATTTATATCTTTGCTACCTTTTGGATAGTAATTGCTATTTAGATTAACTGTTATTTTCTCATTTGTGCTATTTGCCTCAATTTTTTTAGAAACAAAATTAAATGGATTTATTGGATCATCAAATCTTCTATTATAATTTAGATATAAAGAAAATTTACCTAAACCACCAGAATTAGGATAAAAGTATTTTTTGTCTAATTTTAAATTTATATTTTTATTTGGATTAGTGCTACTATTTACGATTGATACATTTGTATCTTGTGGATTTTGTATAACACTACTATCATATAAAGCATATTTTATATTTAGTGGTCTAAGATAGAAACTTTGGTTTAAATCTTGTGTATATTGTAAGTTAATATCTAAATCTTGAGCCACACATCCCTTTTTATAATTTGTTAAAACTTTTCCATCTTTTCCTAAAGCTTTTATATCGCCTCTAATATTAAGAGCCATTATACTATTATCGGCATATGCACTCTTAGTTTTATTTATGTCATTAATATATACATAATTTGAACCCGTTCTTGAAATAACATCTATTGAAGATAGATTAAATTTATAAGGATGAGATATAATAGTTAAATCTACTTTAGGATCCATGTTACTTTTAATATCACAACCTCTTAAAACACCTGCTTTGTTAGATGCCTTTGGGTCAGTCGAGTTTAATTCACAATCTGCAATATTTGGAAATGGCTTATACTCAAATCCTTTTTGATCTACTAAAGTCCACTCTTTATCTATTATAGCAAATTTATACTTTCCTACATTATCTAAAAGTAGTGTATTATCATATGTTGAATTGTTATTATCAATACCATCTGCACTTTCATTTTGACTACTATATAAAATTGAACCAGAGTTATTATTATCATCATAATACTGTTTAGTGCTTTCACCATTAAATATAACTATATTTACATATTTATTACTTCTATCATTACAACTAGCTCCACTATTAGCTTGAAATAATGCTTCTGAACTCTTTAAGTTTGATGCATTTGCATCTAAGAAGTTGTATCCTCTTGCTATTAAATTATCATCTCCATATCCAATAGCTTTAGTTTTTACTTCATATTTATACCCAGCAGCAATATTATTAATTTTTGGGGTAGAGTTACTGCCTATTTCCATAGGATTAATAATATTACTCTCATTATTATCAAATAATTTAACATCATAGGTGTATGGTCTAATTGCAAAATTATCACGAGAACAAAATGGCATAGCATAATATTTTCTTAAACAATCGTAACAACCATTCCCATTAGGATCAATATCTGAAGCACAATCAACAGCACACTTTGCTTTTAAATCTTTAGCTTCATATGGTGCATAAACTGCAGAATAAAGAGCTTTATAACAAGCATTCCTTACATAAGGGAAATTAAACATACCACTTATTGGATTAGATGAACTATTACAATGGTATTTTACAATCTCTTTTGTTCCATTTATCTCTTTAGTTAAAACCCATACTCTAAATGCGGCATTTCTTAATGCTAAATTTGATGGATATGTTGGATAGTCTTCTGGTATATTAATAGTTTTTCTCGTATCTCCATTAAAAGATACAAATGCACCTCTATTGTAACTTTCAGGATTTTGACAAACTGAGTCAAACCCTGAAGAACTATTATTTTCCATAGTTCCTGCATTAATCAATTCAACCTCTACATCAGTATGTATATTATTATTTGGTATTGTATATTTACCATTAGAATCTTTTTTATAAGTCGCAATAGAAATTTTATAAGGAACTCCTGCTACTTGAGTTTTTAAAGAGTATCTTTGAGCTTCATCTTGCTTAAAAGTGCTATCTCCTCTTTCAGCATTAAATATTCCATACACAGGGTCATATTTAGGATTTGTATCACATCTTGGTATATATCTTTTAGATTTAGGATCAGCGTTAGTGCTTAAGAGATAATTTGTTTGATGAACACCATCAAAGCTAATATTGGCATCTAAATATAGATCAAATTTGCCCTTAAAATAGTTTTCATCTTTAAAATTATAATAAAATTTATAATACATTCTCTCATTTGCACTTATTGTTCCACCTGAATTAGTTGGATTTTTTCCAACTGCTACTATACCCTTATCTTGATCTATAATAATAGAATCCTCATAAGCGTATGTGTTAGGAGGTGTATATTTTGAACTATTAAACTCTAATTTATCATCAGGAGTAAATTTAATATATGCTTTTGAGTGTATTAAATCAAAATCCGCATCTTCACTTCTTATTAAAATATTTAATTTAAGCGGATAATTTCCATACTCTTTAACTGTAAAGTTTCTTTTATCATCAGTTGGAACAGAGTAGTAATCTCCCAATTTTATATCATAATCATAACAAACTTTTGGAGCATAAAGTTCTGTAGAAAAGGCAACAACTTGTGGAAATACTTGGTCAATATAGCTTTTATGTTGAACAACACCAAACTTTAATGAAGTGCTAGATTGATTATGATCCATCATTGAAGATGTATTGTATATATCTAAATCCATTCCTTGAAAATAATCTTTTCCATCTATTATATTTTCTCCAAATTTTGTATAAGTTCCATTAAATTTTTGATCTCCGCTATTTTTTGAGTTACTTAAATCTACAAATGTATTTGTATCTTTTTTATCTTGTATAGCAAATGTATCGCCACCCATACCATAATCTCCAGCACCTCCAAAAAATAGCATTTTACTTGAGATACCACCATTAGATGGTGTCCTAAAACCACTTATATTAATTACAGTTTTAAATTCATCACCTACATTGGTATTTCCATACTCATCTGCTGACCAAAATGAGAAAAGATCAAATCCATTAAATATAGATACATTTCTTAAAGGAACATCATTAGCAAAATCGTTTTTTACATTATATATAACAATCAATGACCATCCACCATAATGTCCCATATGCAATTTATACCATTCTCCTTCAGGCTCGTTTATATGGTTAAAATACATCCAGCTACCATTATCTTTTCCATCAGTTGCCAAAATATTACCTACTGTAAAAGTGTTATTACTACTAGTATAACCACTATTTTTAACTATATCTGTAACATTTACATATGCGCTATAGTGCATTCTAAACTGCTTCTCTTTTGCGTATAAATAGTGATATGTTGAGTTATCAATTGTTTTAACACTTTTATCCGCAATAATTTCATGTATTTGACCATTAGGGGTTTTAAGTAAAACTCTATTCCAATCTTTAATTTTTTGATTTACTATGTTTGAGTTAGTTGCTCCACTATGTATCTGTCCTTGCCAAAATAATCCAGCCCATACTATATCTTTAGCTTTAACATAACTTGGCAGTTTAAGTGGTGCAGAAGATGAATTTTTATTATTTGTATGTTCATCAACTATATTTGTAGCTTTATTGTCTAGTTCTGTATCATTATGAATCATAGAAGGAATACTAAAAGCAAAATATTGAGTGCTTTTATTACCATCCATAATTGTATTTCCAGTTGCAACAAAATCACCATAAACTGAACTGTTATAAAGTTGATAAAAATCTTTATTTACATCTAAATCTGTATATGGAAAATTTTTACTACTGCTATTATTAATATGAATAGTAACTTTAGCATTATCTTCTAAAAGATAATTATATCTAATTTTATAAGTAAAAGTTATATCTCCAGAGCAATTTTCAGGATTGTATTGCAAATTACCATTTGAAGTTAATGATATAATACTTCCACATGTTGGTCCAGTATAAGTTATAACTTTTTTTCCAAAGCCTTTATCATTATCTAAAACATTAGCAGTTAAAATTTGCCCTGCATTAGTTGTAAAATTATCATCAACTGCTCCTGCATGAAGATTGCTAAAGCCAAATAGTAGAAATAAAATAATTAATAATTTTTTTAAGTTCATAAATTTCCTTTGCTTTAATTAAAATAAATTTCATATAAAATTGTTATGTATATATTGTGATTATATCAGTTTTAATCTTAATATATGGAATATCTAAATTTATACTATTTTAACATAAAGGTTTAATTTTGATTATAAAAACCAATATATTACCAATATTATGGAATTATATATCATTATGTCATTTTTTTTACAAAAGTATTAATTAAGTAATATACTTTTACAAGATTTATACAAAGGATGAAAGATGAGAAAATTAATTTTAATAATATTAGTAACTGGATTAAGTTTTGCTACTGAATTAGGAACAAATTTAAAAAGCAGTATTAAATCTAAAAATTGTGAAATTAAAATATCTTATCAAAATATGCAACATTCAAAAACTATAAGAACTAAATTATATAATGCTAAAAATAGATTATATAGTTTAAATAATATGTTAGCAAACTCTCAAACATATAAATTTTTAATAGAATTTGATGGCAAAAAGTTAGAGTATATCGCAAACAAAGGTGAAAAATCTTGGATAAATAGCTGTGGTGTTAAAATATTAATCTCTAAAAATAAAAATGGAACAAATTTTACATCATATAGGATAGGATACAATGTAAATGTTTCAAAAAGGTAAATAATACTTAATTTTTTCTTAAATTAAGTATTATTTAAGTTTAAGTTGCTATTATTTCGCCACTGCTTTGCAAAAAGTATTTAATTTTAAGGAATCGTAGATGAAATTTACAAAAGCTACAAAAGCTAACGAAGTAAAACGCGACTGGATCTTAATAGATGCAGAGGGTAAAACTTTTGGTCGTATTTTAACAGAAGCGGCTACTTACCTAAGAGGTAAACATAAGCCAAGCTTTACGCCAAATGTTGATTGTGGTGATTATGTTGTAATCATAAATGCTAAAAAAGCTAAATTTTCTGGTAACAAACTAGAAGATAAAGAGTATTTTAGACATAGTGGTTATTTTGGAAGCACAAAAAGCAATAAGCTTAGTGATATGTTAGAAAATCATACTGAAAAACTTTATAAGTTAGCAGTTAGAGGTATGCTTCCAAAAACAAATCTTGGTAGAGCTATGCTTAAAAAGCTTAAAGTTTATGAAGGTAGCCAACACCCTCACACAGCACAAATAGGTAAAGGAAACTAAGAATGGCAAAAGTTTACGCAACAGGTAAAAGAAAGAGCGCAATCGCTAAAGTTTGGTTAGAGTCTGGCAAAGGCGAATTAACAATTAATGGTGTAAGTTTAGATGAGTGGTTAGGTGGTAGAGAAACATTAAAAATGAAAGTTAGACTTCCACTAAATGCTACTAAGCAATTAGAAGCAGTAAATATAGTAGCTAAAACTTTAGGTGGTGGTATATCTGCACAATCAGATGCTTTATGCCATGGTATTACTAAAGCATTAGTTGCTTATGAGCCATCTTTTAGAGCTATCTTAAAACCAATGGGTCTATTAACAAGAGATTCAAGAGTTGTAGAGAGAAAAAAATACGGAAAGAAAAAAGCGAGAAGAAGCCCTCAATTCTCAAAAAGATAATCTCTTATTTTATCTTCTACTTATCAAAAGGCTTTTGCCTTTTTGATATTTTATATCCCAATAAATGTAATTTAATTTCAATTTATCATATTATTTACGCTTTTTATATTTTTGTGCTATTATTAAACAATTAAAATATATAATTTTTTAAGGAGCTAATTATGAAAATAATATTTAAGATTATTTTATTAATAATTACTATAGGTGCAATAATTATTTTAGTTGATACTGCAATGGTTGATAGTGGAGATGAAATTAATATTATTAATAGCAATAGCACAAATAGTAATAATGATAATAATGTTGAATCTATATCTCCTTTTGATGTTTTTAAGGATACAAAAGATCAATTAGAGAGTGGGCTTTATCCTAATAAAGATACCCTTCCTAAATGTGAGCAAAATAATAATATTGAATATGCAAAAGAGGGCAAAAGTTGTAAAACCTCTTCAGAACAAATATTAACTTGTAAAAATGGTATGGTTAGCTTAAATAATGGCTTAAAAGGAAAAACTCTACACTTAAACGCATTTGATATTATACTTAAATGCAAAGATTAAAAGTAAAAAATTAAAGATAAAAATTTTATCTTATGTTATACTACAAATTAAAAAATGGAGTATAACTTGGATAAAATTAAAATTGGTGTTGTAACTACAAGCGATAGAGCAAGTGCCGGGATTTATGAAGATATTTCAGGTAAAGCAATTATGGATACATTTAATGACTATTTGCTAAATGAGCAAGAGTATATTTATAGATGTATTCCAGATGAGCAGAGTATTATTGAAGATACTCTAAAAGAGTTGGCTAATCAAAAGTGTGATATTATTGTAACAACAGGTGGCACTGGTCCTGCTCCTAGAGATGTTACAACAGAAGCAACAGAGGCAGTTTGCCAAAAATTATTGCCAGGTTTTGGAGAGCAAATGAGAGCAGTTAGTTTACAATATGTGCCAACAGCTATTCTATCAAGACAAACTGCAGGAATTTGCCAAGAGAGCTTAATTGTAAATCTACCAGGTAAACCAAAATCTATTAGAGAGTGCTTAGATGCAGTATTTCCTGCTATTCCATACTGTATTGACTTAATTGGTGGCTCATATATAGAAGCAAATGAAGAAGTTATTAAAATATTTAGACCAAAGAGTAAATAATGAATATAGATAATATTGAAAATAAGATAAATAGTATTATAAAAGATTTAGAGCTTGAAGTTATGGAAATCTTAAATAACCAAAGTTTAGATAAAAAACAAACTAATTTAAGAATGAAACCCATAACTGCAACCAAGAAAATTCTACTAAATGCTCTTGATAGCATAAAATTAGCGCATAAAATATCTCAAGAAGAGCAAGAAAAATAGTTATTAATGAGATTTCCACATCTCTGCAATAGCTATGCAAATTGCCCTTAATGTTCTAGCATAAAATATCACACTCAATAGTAATTTACCCAAAAAAACTTTTAAGCAAAGTAAAAAAATTAGACTTGCTTATTCTCTCTTAATTCTACTTTTTTAAACTATCTTTTTTTAATGCCAAAACCTCTTTTGCCTTTTGATTACCAAGTTTTGCAGATTTTATATATAAGAGCAAAGCTTTTTTAGAGTCAGCTTTTATTACCCCATATCCATTGTCATATAGTGTAGCTAGTGTGTATAGTGCCTCACTATCATTCTCTTTTGCTCTAGCAACTATATTTTTTAAATCATCTACATTTATACTATATGTTAATCCCGACTTGGCTTTAATTTTTACACTATTATTTATATGTGAAATTTTATTGCTATTAGCACTTAACTCCAATAAAGATAGTGCAATTATTGCATCTTTGCTACCTAACTCTTTAGCTTGTAGATAATATCTTTTAGCCAATTTTAAGTTTTGCTCAACACCTTTGCCATCTTCATAAATAAGTGCTAACTTCATTAATGCTTCTACATTACCTTTTTCACCCTCTTTTTTAAGAGTATCTATTGATTGTGCAAAGGCTAATGCCATTAAAAGTAATAATGCTAAAACTATTTTTTTCATATTCTATCCTAACTCTTTTGCTCTATTATAGCAACTCTTCATCGCATTTATAAAAGATGCTCTAATTTTATCATTCTCTAGGCTCTCAATTCCAGCTGCAGTTGTTCCTCCTGGAGAAGTTACAATATCTTTAAACAAGGCTGGATGCTTTTGCTCAAGCACAGAGCCAACTCCTTCAAATACTCCTCCAAGATACTCATATGCTTTATCTCTTGGCAATCCTAAATTTACTGCACCATCAGCTAAAGCTTCAGCAACTATTGCCAACCAAGCTGGAGATGAAGCCGCAAGACCTGTTGCAATATCTAACTCTTTTTCACTATTTAACCAAATAGCTTTACCAATAGTGGATAAAATTTCTAATGCTCTATCTTTAAACTCCACATCACCAACAACTGAAGTTACACTCTTTTTATTCATTGCCGCAACATTTGGCATTGCTCTAATATAAAATTTTGCATCAACTTTCTCTTTTAATTTACTAAGAGGAGTTCCTGCTAAAATAGAAATTAGTGCATCTGCTTTTCCTTTAATCTCTAATGAATTTAAAGATTGTGGTTTAATAGCTAAAATAACAACTTTACTATCAATATTTGGTATGCTATTAAAAATCTCTATATTAGGATATAACTCTTTTAGATTGTTGGCTTTTTGAATATCTTTTTCTACAACACTAACATTATATTTTGTTAATCCTTCTAACATTGCTAAACCCATATTCCCAGCACCAATTAATAGTATATGCATAAAAACTCCAATAAATTTTTATAATTATACTTTATTTTTTTAAAGGTTTTAAAAATAGTGATAAAATGAAATTAAAATATAAATATATTAAAGTAAAGATTTTTGTTTAATTTGTTGTAGTTTTGAAGGTTGTTATGAAGGAGCGCACTACTTGTGTCTGATATTGTAATTTCTCTT
>Ga0256828_1002651_pt1 | contig 10533 bp, 11 predicted proteins | sample CV88metaG_FD_185993 | JGI IMG/M metagenome (GOLD analysis project Ga0256828, IMG submission 185993) | Hydrothermal vent microbial communities from East Pacific Rise, Pacific Ocean - CV88 | ecosystem: Environmental > Aquatic > Marine > Hydrothermal vents | place: Pacific Ocean: East Pacific Rise... | reverse complement strand
TTCTGTATTAGCTAATTTTTTATAATTAACATTTATCCCCTTTATTTCCTCAGAACATACGTGTGATACTAAGTTCATTATACCTTCCGGAGCTCTATTTATATCCATAATATTATCGATAGAGCCTGTTGTGCATTTTTTAGACAACTTAGTCAAGAATTCTCTAGTAAGTTTATCATTATACTTACGTAAAGCATTCATATCATTAACATATAAAACTGAACATATTTCTATTTTATTTAAACTCTTTAAAAATATTAATAACTTTTCTTCTAATTCGACACTTGCCCAATAGGGGTTAGTAGAATATTTAATATGTTCAAATACCTCTTCTGGTTTAGGTATATATAAACTATACTTTTTAATAAGCATAGCCATCTTTCTTAGATTATGTGTAGTTATGATAGTCGTAAGGTATCCCATAGTTACATCATAATCTTTAAAATGTTTATTGCTAGCGATCATAGATTCCGTAATAGCATTACCTATGCTTGTAACCGATCTAGTCATAGATGTTAATGTATAATGTGATGTTGGTTCGTATAACACTGTACCTTTTGCAGCATATGCTCCAGATAAAGAGTTATTAAAAATCTTTCTAGTCTTTTGTAAAGTATTATAATATGTATGTAATTCCATATTACCATCTTGTTTATAAACAGCTGCTTTATGTTTATCTTCTTTACGTTTATTAATATTTTCTTCTAGAAATTCTGCATGTATACTCTTTTTAACCTTAGGACTAACATATGTAGTAAATGATGGAGCTATAATATTGTCATCTTCATATGCTTCTTTAATGTATGTAGAAAGCTTACCTACTTCTTTATACTTGTCCCCATTTTGATCTTTTGTGTAGTATAGTACTTCAGGGTTCTTGATAGGATGTTTGCGTAATGATTTCTTAACTATCTGGGTTGCTTGCTCGATAGGTATTGAATTCATTTTAGATAAATAAGCTGAAGCTTGTTTAAGATATGTAGAAACTGGATCTTTCATCAAGCTATACTCTTTAGGACTACGTTTAAATATATACTCTTCAGACATATTTTTCCTTTGCATATTGTATTGTTCATATTATTATCTAGTACAAGATTTTCAATCAAAAAAAAACATATACTAACAGAGAACTAACTCTGCTAGTATTTAAAATGTTGTTAAGTTAAAATCATTATATCCTAATTCAAGCATCCTAGCTCTAATTATATTAAGATCTTCTAAGTTAGTGTTGAATAGTTCCAAACGAATGTTTGTTGTAACTACTTCAACTATACTAAACGGATCTATATACTCAATAGCATATACTTTTTTAGTTCCGTCTATAGTTTCTAATAATAAGAATACACAATCATTAACATCTTGTGGTAATCCTAGTATAGCTGGTAGTAAGTTATTGTGTAAAGTATAAATATCTTCATACTTAAGTGCCTCTTTAGCATTTAACATAGATAACACTTTCATGTTACTATAATTACTACCAAGAATAGTAGGTGCTAGTGTGTTAAAGTTGTATACTTTATTAATTTGAAATTGTGCCATTAGTTATCCTATTAGTAACGATTTAGATACATTAATAGTTAATCTGCTTGTAGATATTTCTAATACAGATATATTACTATTTATAACATTTAATAATGTTAGTTCATTTAAATAATATAATGCTATATCTTCAGCCATGTACAATAGTTCTTCGACTACATTAGTGGGTAAATTAACCTCTAATAAATGTGTTCTAAGATTATTATAACTAACATTACCATCAAGGTTATTAGCTATAGCTTTGGATATCGCAAAGATACTTTCAACTGTTTCATGTATCTTAATTTCATCATTAGTATATCTGGTAAGCAATTCTAAGAATCTTCTAAGTAACGGGATATTTTCAATTATCAAATTGCTGCTATGATCTGGCATGTTCCTCCCTTATGTAACTAACATGAGCTCATTCATGTCAGCTGATGTGTTTTGCAATAAATGCATTACATATTTAGAACCTGATATTTCCCAAGTAAACGGCATTATTCCATTACTATTTTTTATCTTATCGTTTAGTTCTGAGAATACCGCATAAACTAACTCATCGATACTAGCTTCATATTTATCTAAGAAATACTCAACTTCAGATTCATGTTCTTTATACATATTTATGTTGGAGATATCATATCTAATAGAAGCATATATAGCATCTGCTACATCAAAGTCTATAGGACCATCATCTGGGTATGCTCCATATTGAACAACAACATGTTCCATAAACATATACACTAGGATATTTATTATATCTCTATTCATGTGTTCAAAGTTTTTATCATGTTCTATCATTTTCAGAATTGGAGTTACTAATGATGTAAAATCTATGATGTGTATAGCATTCTTAGGATTAACATAACGTTCATAAGATATATGGTACAATCGTTCCAGTATGAATGGACTATACAAATTTGCTTTATCTATGTTGAGCATATTTAGTCCTTATAGGTGTATTCAAATTCAAATTTGAAATTAGTTACATCTACAGCTCTTAAATAAACTATGTCAATAACATCTGGTGTAGTATTATTTAATAACACTTTTTCTAGCTTACCTAAGAATATAAACAATAAATTATTATAATGTTTCTCATGAACAAGATCCATTAAATCAGCATATGTATATTCTACGTCTTTTGTACCTCTAAGTTTATTTGTGATATATTTATTTAAATCTTTAAACATATCTTGCTCACTCGTAACATTCTTTCTATAAAAACGAATAATCGCTAATTCTAAAGATGTACCAGGAATCCATACTCCTATGTATTTCTTTAACTCTGATAGATCGACTTCCTTTACTACTGTTTTCATTACTCTTCCTTTTTAGCGTCCATAGCTTCGTAAAACCTAAACTTAACTATATCATCACATTCTAATATAACAAACTCTTTTGTTTCTATATCGACTGAATATATAGCTTCTGGTTTTAAGCTTATGACTTGTTCTATTTTAGTTATTATAGGTTTAACTATATTCATAACATTCTTATAATCGTCATGTGTTATACCTGGTATAAAATCTAAAACAATATCTTCTAACTCAACTTCTACGCTATCTGTATTTGGGTATATTGATTTAGCTTCATTAGGGTTAGGTAGTAAACTATTTGCATTAAGCAATGATCTATATGTATTCATATTACTAGCAACAAATTCAACTATGTATTTTACTAACACTGCTGAAAATATTGGTTCATATGGGTGTGTAGATAACATATTTAAATCTTTGTATGCATTGAATTTACTTCTATCCTCTGGAGGGAATCTTATACCTGAAACATATGTTGTATTAGGTTCGTATTTTAAATACTTCAACAGTATTAATTCCATATAACGTAACTCGAACTCTATATTTAACACGTGTCTACTTTTAACTTCCATTATTACTCCTCTATGGATACATGTATATGTATGTTTTTATTTATTAGAACAACATCAAGGTACAACTTATGTTCAATTTGTTTATCATTTAGAATATTGTCATACTTCATATTATCCAACATTCTTACAATATCCCTACAGATCAACCATCCGTTAAGTTCTTCACATTTTTTAATATGTAACTGATAGTACGATTCTAATGTTGTATTACCTAATATCGTTGTTTCATCTACAATGGATAATACATTAATACCAAACTCATATTTGAGTGTTCTATAATATATGTAGTTAAGTATTTTCTTCATATTTAATCTAATAGAATAGTTAGTTTCTGATAAGTTTTGTTGCTTAGCTAACCATTCTATAATTCTAGAAGTATGTTCTCCATCTACTACTAATATCCTATCTGTAATATTCATCATGTTTCCTTGTATATCATAGAATTAAGGTGGTCAAAAAAAGAATACTACCAGGACTATGTCCTAGCAATATCGTCTTTATATTAGAAAATTAACCCAGTATCATCATCAACTTCTGATTGGCTGTGTGATCCAATATCTTCAGTTTCAATAGCTGCCATAGCTGCTTGTATTTTATCTGTAAATGCACGTAAACGTTGTTCTTCTATTTTAAAGAAGTTAGCATATGCTACCATATGTATAGGCGCATGTTCTCTATATATATTAGCTGCATTATCTGCCAGAATCGTACCTGACTTAGAATGTGCTGGAACTATATTTAAATCAGGAGACACCCCTCTAGTTGTTAATGTTCTTGTAACAGTAGGAATACACCCTTCTGGTAATACAACATTTTTACTAAATGTACTGAGAGCGTAAAGACCTGGTTTAACATTAATGGTTTTATAGTTAGTTTGGTCAATGATGTTGATCATATCTTGACTATCTATAGATTCGTTATCTCCAGACAAGAATAACGATAAAGCACTTAATGAATTGAATATACTTTTGTTAGCATCAGCGATCGCGTTAGATACACCATTTGACATATATGCTTCATTGTTAACATACATGATCGGTAACGCTTTCTTATGTGCCATAGTAAACTTATGTAATGTAGCTATAGTTGAAATAGTATTAAGACCACTTAAACCATTTGTACTATCACCTACCATAACAACTACCACTGGAATATTTGCCTCAAGTAGATTCTTAACGATTAAAGGACCGCCGACACTACCTGTACCACCTGAACCACTAAACACTACAACATTAAACATATCAGTTTTATTATTTAGAATCTTATTTTTATCAAGATAATCTTTAACCGATTCGTTAATATCTCCAGCATGTGTTCTTCTTTCACTACCACTACCCATGATCTTAGCTTTAGTAAGGTTCTTACTTTCGATAAGATGAAATAAACCTTCATCACGCATATCGTCAGTTATATTATTAGTAGATGTATCTACATAGTGTCTTACAACATTTGAAAACCCTTCACCTAGATCACTAAGCATTCCTCCAACCTCATTACCTATAGTAACACCAGCACCACCTACACCAATTAGTCTAATTGTATTAGCCATTATAACCTCACTTTTTGTTTATTAATTCTTATACTATATTAATAATATATGTTTGTATTATTTTAGTAGTATATTATATATACACCATACTAGAGCATTCTAGTATAGTATAAAATATTATTTAGCTTTAGCTTTTTTAAGTTCTTTAATATAAATACCCGCTAACCCATCAACCATATTTGGAATTTCTGCATAAGTTTTACTAAGAACTAATAATATCAATGGCATAACACCATATATATTACTGTTTTCCCAGTTAGCAGAATTATCAATTTTTTCAATAGTGTCTGACCCAATCTTCAACATATTGTGTATGTCATCAACAACTTTCTTTTGATTTTTAGTAACTTTAATTCCGTCATCTATGAGTTTAATCATATCTTTATACTGCGGAGTATCAAATGATGCAGGTGTACCTAATTGATCTATAGTGGGTAACTTAAATGTTAACACACTATACGACCATGGGTTCATTTTAGAGGTAATGTGTAATGCTTTACAACGTTCTAATAGAAATACATTATTATACGTAGCCCCAATCATCATTCTATCATCTTTACTACTTTTACAAAAGAAATTTTTAATTTTCTTACCTAAATTACGTTCTATAGCTTTCATTGCTTCTGGATTCTTATATAACGGTTTTAGCTTCTTGTCATCCCTAACAAGTGATAATATTTTATCACATGTATCAGTAACAAATGATGGATTTCCGTATAATTTAATCATCTCGTTTATACCATCGGCGGGATCTTTCATCTTACCTATACCAACAGCACCCATTAACGCAAATCCATTCCATTTAAACAGTGTATCGTCTGCGATAGTTTTATCTGTTATTTCTCTACCTTCTTTTTTAAGTTCTTCTAAAACTTTTTTACGTTTAGCTAGATTAGTAAACATTGATGACATGAGCGTATCAAATTTACCAATATACTTTAATGCTATATTATTATATCTAGCAAATGTTTTATTAATAGCTCCAATTATTTTAGTAAGAATACCACGACCTTCTTCTATGCTCAACAGCAAAGATTCTTTAGGATCGCTAATACTTTCAACTGAAATCTCTTCAAGAGTTACGTCTAACCCTACGGCAATTTGTGTAGAATTAATAGCGTTTTTAAGATTAAGCACATCGCGAGTTGTAACGTCATTATTCTCAATGGCTAATGTAGCTATACTTAACGCGCGTTCTAGGTCACAACCAGCTTCTCTAGCGGTGTATATAACATCCTGTGTATCGTTAATTAACGACTCAATGCTCAATTGATCTATAGTAGATTGTAGCATCTCTTCTTTACTCAGCATCATAGCATCATCTACAACTACGTCGACAGTTTCTTCATTTCCGATTGTTAGGTCGAATAATTTAATCATTTTAAATCCTTATTAATATTCACTAAATGATGTAATAGTTATATTACTTCTTTTTTCGAAGCACTCTGTAACTATGTTTTATATTATCGGATATAGTAGACCAATTTAAGTTTGTTAAATTATTATTGTCTCTAACTCCGTCTTCATGATTAACATGTGGTAAGTTCTTAGGATTAGGTATATATAATATAGCAACTATACGTTGTCCTTGTATGTGTCGTTTCTTACCGCCCACCTCAGTTAGTACATACTCAACATAACCATCCCTATTTACATACGGTGACATCTTAGTATACATATTATCTTTATCTTTAATATATACCGTACCCTTTGTATCGCACCAATATTTATCTTTAGGGAAATCATATTTAGTCAATTTATTTAAAGACTTAACAACTCCTACATCTAACTTGGTAAATCTTTTAGACATATCATAATCCTTATTAGTATTCATTCAATGAGAAGATTAAAGGAAATTATATGTTAGACATTAGTAAATTAAGGATGTATTCTATAGCTTATGTATCTGAAGATATTAAAGAAGATAGTCTATATCTAAAAGCCTACCCTGTTGAAATCTTATCAGACGAGACTGGTACACTAGGTGATCAACTGACTGAAAAAGTTAGCAATATAGACGTTGACGGAAATGTAACTACTTTAATTTATAACAAAGATTACTTAATAACTGCTAAGTGGTTTAACTTCCTAACACCCAATAGATTAACTCCTCCTAATATATGTGCTGGTGAAACTGTCATGTTATGGAGATACGACAATACTGATAAATATTTTTGGACAAATGTGTATAACGAATTAGATTTACGTAAGTTGGAAAAAGCTACTTTCGTGTTTTCTAATAAAAGAAAAATAGGTAATAAGAACTTACTTAACCAACTATATTCATTTACTGTAGATACAATAAATAAATACGTTAAATTACACACTGACGATGGTGACGGTGAGTTAACTACTTACGATATTGAAATAGACACAGATAAAGGTGTGTTAACTATAGTTGATGGTAGAGGAAATCTTATTGAGCTAGATAGTGAAGCTGATAAAGTAACTATCACTACGAATAAAGAAGTTGTTATAAATACACCTAAAACAACTATCAATAGTGCTGATGTAACATTTAACAGCACCAACATGACTATGAATACTACAAACTTAAATATAAATGCTGCTACACAAAACATTAAAGCAGGATCGACTAAATATACTGGTGGCACTATAACTCATGACGATATAGCTATAGATAATACTCATTCACATACAGGTAACTTAGGTGTTCCTGTTAGTAAACCAAATTAATAAGGAATATAAATGTTAATACCTCCAATAAACACAAAAGGTGTTTTTAAATTCATACCTCCCTTCGATAGCATTATATCAGAAGGTTTAGAACTTAGAGTAACTTCTATTAGAAGTTTAAACGATATGGAAGCTAGTGGAGAAGATCCTCTAAATACAGTATATCTAACTTCTAATATGACGGAAGAAGATTTTAAATCTGATGCAGGAACTAATGTGCCTATAGTAGTATTAGTAAATGCTGGTGGTGGGTATTATTATATCCCAGCTAACAGAATATTAACTGTGCCAGATGTAAGTGGTGTTAGATACCAAGAGAAAATATTAGCTATTAACTTAGGTGCTGTTCCAGTTATTAAAAACTTAGATTTAGCTATGGATATAGTTAAACAAGATATATACGATGTATTAGGAATAGAATCTGATGTTAAAGAAGTATTATCTTCTGCTGTTAAATTAATCACTCCTGTAGAACACGAATCATATACTAGACTATTAGATAATAGAAGTAGTGTAGATAAATCATATCGTACAAAATATCTAGAGACTAAAGAACTATTAGACGATAGAGAAATAATTATAACAAAATTAGAAGATTACATAAAAACTCATTGTAACAACTAGTATAGCAAATGCTATACTAGTTGATCTTCATGACTTTGTTATATTGTAAATCTTTATCTAATAATAAATTGTCTGTAGATAATATACATACATCTGCGTTTTTAAATCTACCATACATACTTTCAAAATGTGATATAATAAATATTTGATTAAATATTGTACTTAATGTATTATCTATTGTATCATATGCATTTATCCTATGTACTGGGTCCATAGTCTTACCGAACTCATCGAGAATAAGTGGAGCACTAATTATTCCTAAGTATTTCATAAATACTATTTTAAAAGCTAGATCTATTATCTCTTTCATAGAGCTACTACCTAAACTAACATCAGCTATAGTTTCAGAATTATTTATCTTAACAGGAAATTTATAGTCTAAATCATTATCGTCACTTACAATACATGGTAACAATACCATATCATAACTCCATATACTATTGATTATATTATTTATTTCTGTTATGAATACATTTAAGAAACTGTTAATCGATTTAGCGATAAGTCCTTCTGTAGGTGATAGTTCTTTAACCATTAACTTTAGTACTATTTCTTTAGCTTTTAGTTTCTCAACTTCTATAGTAGTTTGTTTAATACGGTCTATCATTAAGTAACTATCGTGTAACTGTTTCTCAATTTGAGATATTTCAAACTTAATGTAATTAACCATTTCGTTAATTTTACTATTTTTAAGTTCAGCTACATTCTTATGTAAATTAGTATTCATATGTTTAACATTACTTTTAAGCTTACTAAACATCTCTTCTACACCCTTAACACTTTTTAAATAGTTAGAGTATTCTTTATATGCTAACTCAGCTCTGTATTTATCTTCAATACACTCGCTTAATTCTTTCTCATACTTACCTATTATTTCTAAACCATGTTTAATTTTAATAGCTTCTTCACTACCAACTATCTTTAATTTATCTTTAACTTCATTTAGTTTACTTAGAACTTTACTATAATCCATCATCTTTTCAAAAAGTACATTAACTTCATTAGCATTAGTTATGATGTTACCTATATCAGTTTGTATATTATTATCACCTATGATAACTTTAAATAGTTCTAGTAATGATTTATTATTACTTATCAACATACGTAATCTTTTAATCTCATTGGCTTTATTATTATACTCTTTATTAAGTTTTTGTAGCTTTTCTAATTCAATTTTAAGTTCTTCATACTTAGTTCGATACTGAGCTAATTCTTTCTTAACTAAAGCATGCCTATTTGAATCATAATGTAAGTGCCAACTATTACCACATTTATCACACTGTACTTGATTATCGTTATGATGTTTTTCATAATGTTTATCCTCTGTTTCTAGTTTATCTATTTTACGTTCTACTAATTTAATATTATTTATTACTGTTTCTGTTTTACTATTAAGCTCTTCTACTTTTTTAGTGGAATAAGTAATATCTCCGTAATCGCTAATACTATTTAGTATACTTATAAAATCACTATATAAGTATTTGTAGTTGCTATAGATGGTATCTATATCGTTTAGGTCAACCTTATATTTATTATACTTTTCAATATCTTTCAACTGTTGTGTAAGAATCGATTGTTCTTTAAGTAGTGATTCCTTATCAGCATCAACATCTTTACCATCAGTTAGTTCTTTAAGTTCTTTAATATTTTTATTAAGCGTTTCTATACGTTTACTATTGTTAGATATAGTTGCATTACATACAGTTATTTTATTTTCAACATCCACACTTTTAAACATATCGTACTTATCTAAATTACGTAATAGTTGTTTAGTATATTTAATATCTTGTTCATATTCTATATCACTTTTTCTATTACTTACAGTAGTTGAGACAGTCTTGTTATCTAACAGGTACGAGAGCATACTTTTAAGAGCCTCTAAATCACGTTCTAATTTTAAACGATCATTATCATTCATTAACTTATTATCTTCTTGTAGCTGCTTATTTTGAGTTATCTTTATAGCTCCTACTATGTCTCTATGTTTCTGTTTAAGTTTATTAAAAACTGAAATACTGTATGTGTAATCAATATTGCTTATTTTACTTAACCATTTCTTTCTGTCACTAACATTCATTCCTGTAAATAACATATTGCCTAGTAGTATCTCATGTACTTGTGGTGTTATGTTAAAATGTTCTTCTACTAAACCTAACTGTATCTTACGTATACCAGCTTGATTCATTTCTACATCATCACAAATAAAACTATGTTTACCCTTAGTAACATACCCAGAAGAGATAACATAAGT
>Ga0256828_1002650_pt1 | contig 10533 bp, 11 predicted proteins | sample CV88metaG_FD_185993 | JGI IMG/M metagenome (GOLD analysis project Ga0256828, IMG submission 185993) | Hydrothermal vent microbial communities from East Pacific Rise, Pacific Ocean - CV88 | ecosystem: Environmental > Aquatic > Marine > Hydrothermal vents | place: Pacific Ocean: East Pacific Rise... | reverse complement strand
ATCAAGTAAAGCGATGGCAAACATACCACGAAGATGCTCTACAAATGCCACACCCCAACGAAGATAAGCAGCAATGATCACTTCTGTATCGCTTTGTGTTTGAAAAGGGAAATCAAGCTCTCTTTTGAGCTCTTGGAAGTTGTAAATCTCCCCATTAAAAGAGAGGAGAATCTGTTTGTGTTTGAGGGGTTGATGGCTGCGTTTGTCAGTATCTTGGATACTTAAACGCTGATGGGCAAAGAAGAGTCTCTCCTCTTGGATGATACCACAGTAGTCGGGTCCACGATGGGTGAGTTTACTCAGGGCATTTTTGGCTTGGTTTTCTTTATACTCGCCAATGATTCCAAAAATAGCACACATTATCTAAAAAATCCCACTGTTATATCATCCTCTAAATAGCCCTCCTTGTATATAATCTTTTGTACACCAAGGGTATCGGCTATAGTTTGTATCTCATCTTTTGTAAGATAGTTATATGTTTGGCTCTCTTTGTCTCCATGCAGGGCATTAAAGATAAAGCCAATTTTAGAAGAATTATAGCAGTTTTGTATAAAAGCCATACTCTCATATTTTGTCAGGGTATTGAGTGCCCCACTGCAAACATAGTAATCCTCTACAGGAAGTGGTGCTGAAGTGATGTCTGCTATAAGTATCTCTTGAGCTGTATTATTGGATGCAATAGAGTACATCTCACTTAAAGAATCAATCCCAATATATTTTTTTGGAAGTTTTTTCTTTTTTTCTAGGTAGAGGTAAAAATCTCCAAAACCACAGCCTGCATCAACGAGGTTACAAAGGCTTAAATCTTGAGGTAAAAGTTCTAGGAGTATTTTAAAACGCAGGGTCTGATTGGATTTACTTGCCCAGTTGACACCACGGGCTGTAGTGCCATGTTTTTCAATGGCAGAGACATAAAACTTTTCATTGTCAATGCGAGGCATATTTAGCGAAAAATTCTGTCTATATCTTTGTTAATGGCACCAGGAACTGTAGCTATCGTCATAAATTGAGACATCTTTAACATAGGGTACATAATTGCTATGTAGTATTTTGGATCCAGTATCTTTGCTTCACCGTTTTCCAGAAGTACAGGATACGGAAGAAGTCCTGCGTTTTTATAGCCAATTTTTTTGATGAATTTACTTGTACGTTTACCAAGTTTTACTCCAACAATATGAGCACCATTAAGAAGATCAATTTGATACACAAACTTTTTAGATTTTTTTGCTTTTGCTAAAAGTGTTGCGGTAGGGGCTTTTTTAATTGTTTGCATATCTTCATATTTTGGCATTCCACTCATAAACTGATAGTGTTTTAAGATACGAAATTTCATCATTTCATCAGAATTTTCTAGATTGCTAAAAGTATCTCGAAGTGTTTGAAGTGTTTTTTGTGCAAGTGCTTTATCGTAGCCATCTTGTAAAAAAGCACCTAGAAGGTAGATAGGATTTGTGATACTAATAAGTTTATCTTTCTTGTCAACTGTGATATGAAGTGCAGAAGCAAAACCTTTGTTTGATTTTGAAGCAGCTTTTATAAGTGCTTCATTGGTAAATACAATTGAAGTAGCATACCCTTTTTTGTCTACCTTATAAGTAGTTAAGATAGTAAATCCAGCACTTTTAAGTTTAGCAACAACATCACTTTTGCTGAGTAATGGTGCATGCAAGTAAGCACTAACTCTTCCATTTTTAATATCACCAACTTGTGCTGTTGTATCTGCATCAGTAGAGCTTGTTGTATCTTCTACAAGATAAGGGGCAACATGGTTACTAAATTTCACCTCTTTTTCTTTTGTAAACTCTTCTAAAATTTGTTCATTTGTTTTGTACGAACCACTGTTATGTACATTGATCTGAGGTACAACAGCTTCTACTTTTGGTACCTCAGGTACCGCTGGAATCTTGATATCAACAGTACTTGCATTGAGTAGTAGTGATAGAAAGATTGATAGAAATAAAATCTTTTGTGTCATTATGTTTCCCCTTGAGACTAATGTTAAATTATAGAGTGTTTTTATATAAGAATACTTAATTTTAAAATATAAAGAATTATATATAAAGATTCAAAAGTGTTTTGTGTAATAATAGGACATTTCAAATACATTTTAAAGGCTCATAATGAGTAAAGCAAGATTAGTTTTAGGTGGCGGATGTTTCTGGTGTGTAGAAGCAGTTTTTAGTGATGTTAAAGGGGTAAGTTCTGCAATCAGTGCTTATGCAGGAGGTCTTCGCCCAAACCCAACATATGAAAATATCTGTACGGGTGCAACAGGGCATGCTGAGGTTGTAGATATTACATACGATAATGAGATTGTCACTCTTGATGAACTTTTAGATATCTTTTTTGTGATTCATGATCCAACGACATTAAACCAGCAAGGTGCTGATAAGGGAACACAATATCGTTCAGTTATTTACTATGGCAATGATGAAGAGTGTGCTATTATTCAAAATTCTATCACAAAGCATCAAGAGAAGTTTTCACAAAACATTGTAACGGAAGTAAGCCCATTACCTGCGGTATACCCTGCAGAGGCTTATCATCAAAACTACTACAAACAAAACTCTACACAAGGGTATTGTCAAGTTGTTATAGCTCCTAAAATTCAGAAGTTTATGACTACTTTTCCAGAAAAATTAGGCTAGAGACCTTTTAAGATACAAGGGACATCATCATTGTCCCTTATCTCTTCATAATCATGAATTTGAGCATTCATAGTCTCAACAAAGTTTGTCATAGAATCTTCAAGTTGTTTGTGTGCCTCGTCCACAAGTTTTTGTTGTTGCTCTTCAACTTGCTTAAACTGTTCCATCACTTTTAAATAGTACTCTTTATCATCAGTGAGTAAGATGATCTCCTCTAGTTTTACCCATTTTCTTATCACTTTACCATCTTTTTGAAATAAAAATATAACATTTTCATTCTTTTTTGAAGCAATATATTTAGGGACTGCAAAACCCATAAACATCGAGCCTGGTTTATTTACTTGTTTTTTTATTACATAATACATAAGCAAAGTATACAATATTAACAATAATTTATGATAAACTTTTCTTACTTAACTATAAAGGCTTATATATGAGTGAAATGTATGAATTAGCAATTGTAGGTGCTGGTCCTGCTGGAATTGCAACTGCAGTGGAAAGTTATCTTCAGGGTGTGAGAAATATAGTACTTTTAGAAAAAGATGAAAATCATAATTCAACAATACGAAAATATTATAAAGACAATAAGCGGGTAGATGTGGACTGGAAAGGGCAAAAAGTTGAACTTGATGGTCGTATCTATTTTGTAGATGGCACAAAAGAGTCTACTCTTGATTTTTTTGATGAGATACTCCAAAACCATTCTGTGGAATTGCAAACCCATGTAGAGGTACAATCTATAGAGAAAAAAGAGGATGGTACTTTTGAAGTTTTCATGGCAGGAAAAAGTATCAAGGCTCAAAATGTAGTTGTAACGATAGGACGAATGGGTAAACCAAATAAGCCAAGTTATAAAATTCCACCAAGCATAAGAAAAAAAGTGGGTTATACTCTTGATGGTTGTAGCGAGGGTGAAAAAATCCTTGTTGTTGGTGGGGGAGACTCAGCGGTAGAGTATGCTGTTGATTTAAGAGAGAAAAATGATGTTTCTATCTGCTATAGACGTGAAACATTCCGTCGTGCTAATCCAACAAATCAAAGAGATATAGCCAATGCTATTATGCATAAAGAGGTAAACCCTATTCTCGGTGTTAATATTGATGGACTTGAAGATGATGAGGGGAGAGTCAAGGTTCTTTTTAATGAAGTAGAAGCACAAACTTTTGACAGAGTAATCTATGCTATTGGTGGGACAACACCATCTTCATTCTTAGCAAGTTCTGGGATCGAAGAAAAAGATGGAAAACCTGTGCATGATGATAATTATGAAACAAACATCAAAGGTCTTTTTGTTGCTGGAGATATCACTCAAGAGAGTGGAGGAAGTATCGCACTTGGTTTAAACCATGGATATGCAATCGCTTGTTACATTAAGGGTGGTTGCCAAATTTGTAAATAGTTTAGAGAGTTTAGTCTTGAACTAGCTCTATAAACTCTTCAATATGTGCCATAAAAATTTCGATCAGTTTTGGATCGAAATGGTTTCCACTATTTTTTTGCATATAGGCTGTTGCATCTTCGGGTGTCCACGAATCTTTGTAAACACGCTTATGTGTAAGAGCATCAAAAACATCAGCAATAGCTACAATGCGACCATAAATATGGATATCTTCCCCTACTAAACCTTTTGGATACCCTGAGCCATCATATTTCTCATGATGTTGCATCGCAATGATATCAGCTGATTGTATAATTTTTCTATCGGAATTTTTTAAAAATCTGTGAGCAAGTTCTGTATGAGTTTTCATAATTTCAAACTCTTCACTTGTAAGTGATGCTGGTTTATGAAGTATCTTCTGATCGACTGCAACTTTTCCAATGTCATGCATAGGAGCTGCACAGTAAAGTGTTTCTACATCATCTTGTGAAAGGGCTGGATGGTAATAGGCAAGAAGTTTAGAGATCTCTGCAACTCTTTTTATATGTTTTCCTGTCTCATCTGAAATGGTCTCTGTAAGCTCTGCTAAGATATAAATAATCTCTCTTTGATTTTTTTCAAGTTCACTGAGGAGGCGTTCTTTTTCTTTTTTGACTTTAATCTCAAGTGAGAGATTGTTTTGGGCAAGGATAAGTTTCGCTTTATAAAGTTCAAGATGATTTTTCACTCTTGCTATAAGTTCATCAGGATTAAAAGGCTTGGTGATGTAATCAACTGCACCGAGTTCAAAAGCATTCGAGATAGATTCTATGTTTGTTTTTGCTGTTAAGAAAATGATGGGTATATCTTTTGTAAATTCACTTGACTTTAATCGCCTACATACTTCGTAACCATCGATACCTGGCATCATAATATCAAGTAAAATAAGATCAAAGCTATTCTCTTTTACCAATGTTAGAGCTTCCTCACCATTAAGTGCAAAAGAGAGATTGTAGTTTTCCTCCCGAAGAACATTCATCGCTACCTGTATATTATCTACGACATCATCTACTATTAGTACATCATAATTTGTATTCATAAACAAACCTTATATTGCATGTTTTTCATTTTATCAAAATAAAGAATAATTTTAGCTTTAATGAAAAAGAACATTTTGTAATTGTTAAGAGTATATAAAAAGTGCTTCGTCTTTTTCTGTCATAATTTTATTATCATAAAAGAGTGTAATCTCTAGTTGGGAATGAAGGTATTGGGAGAGGGTAAGTGGCGGTGTTGCATCTGAAGATTCAAAGAGAGCTTTTTTTGCACAGTATATGATATTGTCTAAAAGGGAATTAGTCTCTGTCCCTGAACAGCTAGAGTAAAGTTCATTATCAAGATAGATTTTTATTGTTGTTTGGATCTTTTGTGCAAGGAGTGGGTGTTGTTCAAGTAGGTTTTTTTTATCAATGAGTCTTTTGGCTTGCAAAACTTCACTGATAGAGTCGCGAGCGAGTTGTAAAAGAACAGACCTACTCATGAAGACTCCTTAGATATTTTATGATTGTTTATAAGTTTAATCACGATCATAACACTTATAACTTGAAAGAGGGCTGCTAAGATAAAGGCATAATAGTGAAGTTGATCAATGGAGTTAGCACTAAATGCAAGTGTAGCCATTGCGATAAGTAAGGTAAGAGGCATAGAGTGTGAGAGACCCATCAGTATGGCATCTTGAAAACCCAACTCTTTGATAAACACTAAAGAAGCTACAACACGCATAGCAATCATAATCAGTGCAATAATGAGTGCTTTTGAGATAAGACCTTGCATACTAAGTGCATCAAGATCAAAAGAGCTTCCAATATGGATGAAAAAGATAGGGATCAAAAACCCAAATCCAAAAGAGGCAAGTTTCTCTGGAAGTTCATGTTTATGTTCAAAAAATGTTGGGATAAATATACCAGCTAAAAAGGCTCCAAAGGCAAGTTCAAGATGTAAGTAAAGCATTGCACCAACAAGAAGAAAAAAGATCCCCATGGAGAGTCGTATATCTTGCTCTTTATTATCCTCATGTGGCATCAGTGCTGTAGAGACCTTAGGAAACCACCAAAAGAGAAGTTGCATTGCACGAAAGAGGACAAACATAAAAAGTAAAAAGGCAAGAAGTGAGAGGATGATTTTAAAAAGTCCAAAACCAAAGCCTTCTCCAAGAGCAGCAGAGGTGATGGTTAAGATCCCAATACTAACAACCTCACCAATACCACCAGCTGTCATAGAGAGGGTCAGCCACTCTGTCTTTCCGTATTCCTTTGATAGCGAAGCGACAAGTCCAACAGAGATAAGAGGTAAAAGTACCATAAAAATTTTTCCAAGATGAAAGTAGCTTGAAAACGCGATAGAAAAACCATAAAGAATGATAAGATAGAGGATGATTTTTTTCATTAAGCTTGGGGGAGTTTTAAGAACATTTTTTAAATTAATCTCTGTTCCGGCAATAAACATCAGGTATAAAAAGCCAAGCTCTGCAACAATATCAAAAAGGTGCTCACTATGGATAAACCCCACATAACCAAGTATAGAACCAAGGATGATCTCAATAGGAGTGGTAGGAAGTTTCAGCCCTTTTGCAAAGAAAGGGGAGAACATAATGATGAGTGAAAGAGTTACAATTAGAACAACATTATCACCCATCAAGGATCTCCTAGTTTACTTTTTTGGCAACTTCTAAACCAAGAGATTGTAGCATATCTAAGTCTTTATTCATAGCACGGCCACTTGTTGTAAGGTAATTACCTATCACGATAGAGTTTGCTCCATAGTTAAAAATCTCACTTTGACGCTCACCAAACATAAGCTCACGTCCACCTGCAACCATAATACGCTCAGCATCAGGGATCATCTCTCGTGTGAGTTTTATAAGCTCAAAAGCCTCTTCAATTTGTAGTGGATTAGGGCTAAGCTCTAATGCTTCATTGTGATGGTAAAAATTGATAGGAACTGAAGTTGGATTGAGTGAAGCTAAGGAGTTTAACATACTTACTCTGTCTTCTTGTGTTTCCCCAAGTCCAAAGATACCTCCAGTGATAAGGACCATCCCTGCTTTATTGACATTTTGGCAAGTCTCATAGCGTTCACTCCAAGGATGAGTTGTACATATCTCTTTGTAAAAAGATTCACTTGTCTCTAGGTTATGGTTATAAGCTTTGATACCAGCCTCTTTAAGAGTAAGGAGTTGCTCAAGTGTTGCTGTACCATTGCAGGCGATTAAACGCAGCTCTGGTGCTACTTCTTGAACCGCTTTTGCAACATTGCAAACAAACTCGAGCGTTTTATCATTGAGCCCTTTGTCCGCTGTTACAAGACAAAAGCCCAATGCACCATTATCTCTCGCATTTACTGCTTCTTCTTGTATGAGGTGTATCTCTTTTTGTTTATAGCGTTCTATATCTGCTTTGTATCGAACACTTTGGGAACAAAATTTACAATCTTCTAAACATGTACCACTATTGATATTACAAATAGAACATAGAAATATCTTTTCACTCATCGTTTTTTCCTTGGAAATTGATACTCTTTCACTTTAAAAGCAGTGTCTTTTTTCTTTTTTGTATAGTAGCTTACAAGAAACTCATCATCTTTCACCTCAAGCATCACACACTCTGAAAGGTCTTTGTTCCTTGCACAGGACTCCCCTGGATTTAAAAAGAGTGTTCCTTTTTTCATCTCCACTTCAAATTGATGTGTATGACCAAAGATGATAACTTCAACATCGGGTGTCATATAAAAAGGGAGGTGCATCAGTTTAAACTTTGTATCTGCAAGTTTAAAGTAAAAGGGCTCTTGAACAAGATTGTAATCGTTATGGTACTGTACAAGATGGGCATCATTGTTTCCATACACGGCTACATAGCGTTTACCACAGTTTTTAAGAAGTTCAAGGGTTTCTCTCTCTCCAACATCTCCAGCATGAACGATAAACTCAGCCCCTTTTTCTAGGAGTAAGTCTAAAGAGGCTTTAGCCCGTTTTACTTTAGAATGGGTGTCTGAGAGGATGCCTATCTTCATTATTTTTTTTCGTCTATCTCTTCGCGAGGTGTACGTGCTTTACATTTCACACACTCGTAAACTTCTTTATTTCTGTAAGTACGAGGAGCTAGAACACCTTTACAGCCTTTCTCTTTACACTTAATGGTAGTTGGTTCAAACTTAGAGATGAATTTACATTCTGGGTAGTTGTTACATCCCCAAAATGGACCACGGCGAGAGTTTTTAAGGCTAATGGTTCCACCACAGTCTGGACATGGTGTTTCACTTGTTTTCTCTTCGACATTGATACTTTTTGTGTTCTTACAATCTGGGTAGTTGCTACATGCTAAAAATTGACCGTTACGACCATTTTTAATCACCATGTCATTTCCACATTTCTCACACTTCTCATCTGCTGTAGTCTCTTTTTTCTCTACCGCATTTCCCTCTTCATCACATTGTTCTGTGTATTTACATTTAGGGAAACCACTACATGCGATAAAGTTACCAAAACGTCCACTTCTAAGAAGAAGTTCATGCTCACCACACTTAGGACAAGTACGACCTAGTGGCTTAGCGAGTTTGAGACTGACTATATTTTCTTTTCCATCTTCTATCTGCTTCATAAACGGAACATAAAAATCGTAAAGAAGTTTTTGCCAATCTACCTTGCCATCACTTACTTCATCGAGTTTCTCTTCCATGGTTGCAGTAAAGTTAATGTCTACGATGTTAGCAAAGTTCTTCTCTAAGATATCTGTTACAGTAAATGCTATCTCTGTAGGGATGATTTGTTTTTTCTCTATCGTTACATAAGTACGGTTTGAGAGTGTTGCAATAGTTGGCGCATATGTTGAAGGACGTCCAACCCCTTCTGATTCAAGTTTCTTGATGAGACTTGCCTCGCTGTAGCGAGATGGTGGCTCTGTAAAGTGCTGTTCTGGTTTTACACTTTGAAGTTCTGCTTTATCACCCTCTTTGAGTGTTGGAAGTAGTTTGTCTTTGTCCTCTGCACCTGTTACTGCATAAAAACCATCAAAGATCAGTTTTCTACCACTTGCACGGTACTCATTTTCATTGCCTTTAAAGATGATACTTTGTTGCTCAAAGCGTGCATCTTCCATCTGACAAGCCATAAAACGCTCATAGATGAGACGGTAAAGTTTAATCTCGTCCGCTTTTAAAAAGCTCTGTGCAACCTCTGGAGTAAACTGTAACATAGTAGGGCGGATAGCCTCATGCGCTTCTTGTGCACCCTTAGATTTTTTTGTGTAAACCTTAGGCTCTTTTGGAAGATATTTTGTCCCAAAACGGTTTTCTATGATGCCACGAACTGCTCCAACTGCTTCTTTTGCAAGGTTGAGTGAATCGGTTCTCATATAAGTGATAACCCCCGATGTTCCATCTGGCGTTTTTACACCCTCATAAAGAGCTTGTGCTACCATCATTGTTTTTTTCGGAGTAAATCCGAGTTTAGATGAGGCAGTTTGCTGGAGTGTTGATGTCATAAATGGTGGAGGTGTTGAGCTTTTTCGCTCCTTTGTTTCTATCTTGCTTATAACAAAGCTGTCCGCTTTCACGCTACTCTCAATAGCGGTTGCCATCTCTTTGTTTTTGATAGACATCTTTGTGATTTTATCACCCTTATGGGCAATAAGGTTTGCATCGATATTTTTCTTAAATGCTGTGTCTATAGTCCAGTACTCTTCTGGAATGAAAGCTTTAATCTCGCGTTCGCGATCTACTACAAGTTTAAGTGTAGAAGATTGTACACGACCACCCGAGAGTCCTTTTTGAATCTTAGATGCTAAAAGTGGAGAGAGCTTGTAACCCACAACACGGTCGAGGATTCTACGAGCCTGTTGTGCATTTACCATGTCCATATCTATAGTACGAGCAGACTCTAAGGCATGCTTGATAGCTGTCTTTGTAATCTCATGAAAGACGATACGTGGTAGTTCCGCAGGGTCTTTTTTAATAGCATGGGCAATATGCCACCCTATAGCTTCCCCTTCGCGGTCCTCATCGGTCGCGATATAGATCGTATCTGCTTTTTTTGCAAGAGCTTTGATCTCTTTGACTGTAGGAGCATTCTCTTTTGCAACTGAGTAAGTTGGAACAAGATGGTGAGTCTCTTCATCTACAGTGATTCCAAAACGCGACTTAGGCAGGTCACGGATATGCCCTTTAGAAGCTATAACCTCGTAATCTTTGCCAAGAAAGTTCTTTATAGTCTTCGCCTTAGCCGGAGACTCCACGATAATTAAATTCAAATTTGATTCCTATATATAGTATAGTAAATTGTTTTTTAGTTTTGGAAGTGTAGCTAAAAAAGTTAAAATAAGAAAATTTCAAAAAATTACATCATTTTCTAAAGTTATTTTTTTGAGTGTCGATTTAGTTTACATCAAGGCAAGGAAGCCAAGATACAAATTACTTTAGAGCGAAAGGCTCTAACCCGAAAAGGATTTATTATGGGTTTTAGAATTAACACAAACA
>Ga0256828_1002648_pt1 | contig 10536 bp, 5 predicted proteins | sample CV88metaG_FD_185993 | JGI IMG/M metagenome (GOLD analysis project Ga0256828, IMG submission 185993) | Hydrothermal vent microbial communities from East Pacific Rise, Pacific Ocean - CV88 | ecosystem: Environmental > Aquatic > Marine > Hydrothermal vents | place: Pacific Ocean: East Pacific Rise... | reverse complement strand
TCACTCACTTCAAAGTGTGGTTCCTCTGTAAAGAGTGCTGGGGCTTGTTGTTTTAATTGTTCATTTGTTAGTGGAAATTGTGACATGGTTTTATCCTTGGTTTATTTTTAGTGTTTATTGAGAGTCTTTGACTAAAACTTAATCTTCATTTTCTAGTGTCTCTTTTAAAATAGTGCCAACAGCGATAACAACTGTAAGGATTGTAGGGAGTGGTAACATGATTATTTTCCTCTTAGTGGACTATAATTACTGTTATTTGCAGAGATAAATATCTCACCTTGAAATGGAATATATGGCTTTGTGAAGAATGTTGTTGCTAGTGTGTTTTTTAGCATTTAGTTTCCTTAGTGTTAAAATTTGATTGACAGTTCAACCATAGAACAACCTCTCATTAGAGGCTGTTCTATCTATCGTTATGATATGTGGTTGAAATTTTTTGGAAACTTAGTTTAAGAAAATAATATTAATAGTTTGATATTTACTACTTGACATTTAATTTAAAAAAAGCTAGAATTTCACTAATTACTAGTAAAGACCGAACTATAAGGAATAAAATTGAAAACTATTAAGGGAATATTAGATATACTATCTAAAGAAAATTATGAGATGGAGTCATCTGTGGAAAGATTAACTAAAGTTATAAAAAGCCTGAATATACATGTAGATTCTCAAGATATTTTAGAATTTATGTATGTGCTAAAAGCATGGCAAAAACTCTCTGATGAAGCAAAAATAGCTAAAGAGTTCAGTTTTGAAGATTTTTATAACCAAAAGATAGATGTAAAAAAACTATCAGCTGTATTTGATAAATTATCTAAAAAGTATAAACTATTTAAACTCTTTAGATTTGACATAAAAACATTTGACAATAATACACTTGTTGATATACTAAGAATTATTAAAAGTATAGATAAACTACCAAGTGTAAATGATGCCTTTTATACTTACAAAGGTAAAAATAGTGGCTTTGTAGTATCTAATCAAATAGCCAAGCTAGGGGTAGAGTTACTAAACTGTGATAGCGATGAAATATATGTACCATTTACAAATGGTTTTGCTTATGTAGAACATACAAATAAAACTATATATGCTGATAATCAACTCTTAGTTACAGAGTTTCAAGTAGAACTTATAAAGATACTCGAAGATAAAAAATTAATATTTTCACTAACAAATGCTTTAGTTAATCCAACTTTTACAAATGAAAATGCACCACATATTTTAAAAGAATTTGATTGTGTACTCTCTTTTCCATCGTTTAGAGCAAGAGGAAAAATAGAGATTGATAAATATGATAGATTTAAAATACATAGAGGAACGGTGCTAGATGTAGCTTTTTTTGAACATATATTAGCACAAACCAAACATAAAGCAGTTGTTCTTATGGCTACTGGTTTTACTTTTAGTTCAGGTGTTGAAGAGTCTTTTAGAAAGTATCTTATAGAAAAAAACTATCTTGAAGCAATAATTCAACTTCCACCAAACTTACATAGTGCAACAGCGATAGAGACTCTATTTTTTATAATAAATAAGCAAAAAAAAGATGATAAAGTACAGTTTATAAACCTCAAAGATGAAAGTTTTATCACAAGAGATGGAAGACAGTTAGTTTTAAAAGATATTGATAATATTGTAGAGATTTATAAAAGTAAAAAAGAGATTGAAAATATATCTGTAATAGTTAGCAATGAAGATATAGTAAACAACAACTATTCACTAGCTATTGATAGATATGTAGTTCCACAAGAGGTAAAAGAACTACAAACTATTTTATCTAATTATCAGACAGTAAAACTACAAGATATAGCCCAAACAAGAAGATCTCAACTTTTAAAAGATGAAGGAGATGGTAAAGAAGTATATGAACTTTCTCCTAGTGATTTTGCTAAGGCTGGTTTTACAACTGAAGGTGGAAAGTTAAAGAAAATAGGAACTCAATCTAACAAATATGAAACCTATAAACTAAAACCTTATGATGTTTTACTAAGTACGAAAGGAACTATAGGTAAAGTAGCAATTATAGGTGAAATATATGAGCCGTTAGTAGCTTCTCAAGCTTCACAAGTGATAAGAGTTGAAGATAAAGACAAAGCGATAGAATTATATATGTTTTTAAAGTCCAATATAGCTCAAGCAATGCTAAAACAACTTGTAGCAGGGACAGCTATGCCACAAATATCTACAAATGAGATTAAGCAGTTACATGTACCAACTTTATCTAATAATGAAAAACAACAAGCTTTATTAAACTTTGAAAAAGAGATGAAACTGTATAATGAAATAGATAAATTAAATAAAGATATAAAACAAATACATAATAATTTTTTGAGGATAAAATAGATGACAAATGAACAAATAAAAGACTTAGAAACACAACTTTGGGATGCAGCAGATGATTTAAGGGCTAATTCAAAACTAACAGCAGCAGAGTATAAAGATCCTGTTCTTGGTTTGATTTTACTTCGTTTTGCTCAAAATCGTTTTGAAGATGCTAAAAAACAGATTGAAGAAAATTTACCTGTAAATCCCCGTACTAATCAAAAAAGAGAGATGACAAAAGAAGATTTTGTTGGTGCTGGAGCTATATATTTACAAGAAAAATCAAAATATGAATACTTGGCTAATCTGCCAGAATCTGAAGATATAAACGAAGCAGTTAATGAAGCGATGAGACTTATTGAAGATGACTATAGTGATTTAGCTGGAATTTTACCTAAAAATTATCAAGAGCTTGATAGTGAGCTTTTAAAAGGTCTTATTAGAGTATTTAATTCAGAGGCAGTTCGCACTATAAAAGGTGATGCCTTTGGTAGGATATATGAGTATTTTTTGATGAAATTTTCTATGAGTGGTGCTGGAGCTCAAGAGGGTGGAGAGTTTTTTACACCACCATCTTTAGTGCAACTTATAGTAAATTTTATAGAGCCAAATCACGGAATAGTGCATGACCCAGCTTGTGGAAGTGGTGGTATGTTTGTACAAACTGGACATTTTGTAGAAAATAGCACCAATAAAAGTGTAAATGAAGCCATCACAGTATATGGGACAGAGCTAAAAACAAACAATGTAAAACTAGCAAAAATGAACTTAGCAATTCACGGTATAGAGGGAAAAATCATAGAAGATAATAGTTTTTATAGTAACCCTCACAAACTAACTGGTAAGTGTGATTTTGTGATGGCAAATCCACCTTTTAATGTAAAAAAAGTAGATAAAAACAAAGAGTTTGTAAAAAATGATGATAGACTCCCTTTTGGAGTACCTAAAAATGACAATGGAAACTACTTGTGGATACAGTATTTTCACTCATTTTTAAATGAAAAAGGTCGTGCTGGTTTTGTAATGGCATCTTCTGCTACTGATGCAGGAAACAGTGAAAAATTGATACGACAAAAGCTTATAGAAACTGGTGATGTAGAAGCGATAGTAAGCATAAGCAACAACTTTTTTTATACAAGAAGTCTTCCATGTCATGTATGGTTTTTTAACAAAAATAAAAAAGATAAAGACTCAATACTGATGATAGATGCTAGAAATACTTACAGAAAAGTAAATCAAACTATTAATGATTTTAGTCCTGAACAACTAGAGGGACTAACAGCTATTATCAAAAGTTATCGTGGTGAAAATGTAGATTTTAAAGCGAATGATTGGCTAAAAGATACATTTAAAAATAGTAAATATGAAGATATAGAGGGACTTTGCAAAATAGCAACACTCGAAGAGATAAAAGAGAATGACTATAGCTTAACTCCTGGGCGATATGTAGGATTTAGCATCGTAATAGATGAAGATTTTGACTATAAAGGGCGAATGAGTGAGATTCACGATGAGTTAGCAAAACTAAATGATGAAAGTATTGAGTTAATGAGTGCTATTCAAGGTTTGAAATTATGAAACTTGAATATAAACCTATTAATAAATTATGTATATTAGCAGTTGACTGCGTTAATAAAACAGCACCTATCGTTGAATATGAAACACCGTATAAAATGATAAGAACGACTAATGTAAAAAATGGTTTTATTGATTTGGAAACAGTAAGATATGTAGAAAAGAAGATATTTGAAAAATGGACGAGAAGATCAAAACCTAAATATGGGGATGTTATCTTAACAAGAGAAGCTCCTGTTGGTAGTGTTGGTAGATTTACTTCAAATGATAAAAATGTTTTTTTAGGTCAACGACTATTTCATTATAGACCTAATCCTAAATTATTAGATTGGAATTATTTAGCATATATATTACAAAGTGAATCATTACAAGGATGGTTACACGGTATTGCATTTGGTGCAACTGTACCACATGTTACCGTTGCAGATGCAGAAAAAATTAAAATCCCATATCGATCTATTGATATTCAAAAAAAGATAGGTAAAATACTTTCAAACTATGATGATCTTATAGAAAATAATCTAAAGAGAATTAAATTACTTGAAGAGTCTGCAAAATTGACTTATGAAGAGTGGTTTTTACGATTTAGAATTGATGGGAAGAAATTGGATATTGATAGTGAAACTGGATTACCTTTTGGGTGGGAAAAGAAATCAATTACTGATTTTAAATCATTTCAGCAAGATAAATCAAAAGTTAAAAAGTTTGATGGTGAAAAAAGATATTTAGCAACAGCAGATATTGATAAAACTTTTATAGTATCTGATGGAGAGATGATAACTTGGGAAAACAAACCTTCAAGAGCTCAAATAGTACCATCAAAACATAGTGTATGGTTCGCAAGAATGAGTAATACCTATAAAGTTTTATGTATTACAAGTAAAGATGAAAAATTACAAGATAATATTGTTATATCATCTGGATTTGCTGGTTTTAAAACTAAAAGTGCATTATACCTACCATTTTTGTATTATACAATTAATAGTAAATTATTTCATGAATTAAAAGATTTATATTCAACTGGTGCTACTCAAGTATCTTTAACTAATGAATCTATGAAATTTATAAAACTTATTGAACCAGATATAAATACTATAAAAAACTTTGGTAAATTAATATTACCAATTATAGATAATATTTCTATTTTAGGGCAACAAAACAACTTATTAAAAGAAGCAAGAGATATTCTACTTCCACGATTAATGACAGATAAAATAGATGTAGAAAATTTAGAGGTAAAATTATGAGTTATGAATATAATGAAGACAATTTAGTAGAACAAGCAACTGTTGATGTGTTGGACTCTTTAGGTTGGGATATAGTTACAGCTTGGAAGAGTGAAACATTTGGGATAGATGGACTTTTAGGCAGAGACAATAAAAGTGAAGTAATATTAAAAAAATATCTTATACCAAAACTAAAAGAGTTTAATCCAAACTTACCTGAAAGTGCATATAAAGATGCATACCTTAAAATAGCTCAAAAAGAGGCAGATAAAACACTAGATAGAATCAATAAAGAAAAATATGAACTTCTTAAAAATGGTGTAGAAGTAAGCTTTATAAATGAGAAAGGGGAGCTTACAAAGAAAAAGTTAAAAGTTTTTGATTTTAAAGAGCCACAAAATAATCATTTTTTAGCAGTAAGACAGTTTGAAGTATTGGGGGAATTATATTTGCGAAGACCTGATGTTATAGGTTTTGTAAATGGGATACCTTTGCTGTTTTTTGAGCTTAAAGCTCATCATAGAGATTTGCAACATGCCTATGATGATAATCTAAATGATTACAAAGACACTATACCACATCTGTTTAATACCAATGCTTTTGTGATACTATCAAATGGATTAGATAAAGAAGATGATAGTGGGACAAAAATAGGAACTATCACAAGTCCTTATAAGTTTTTCAATGAGTGGAAAAGAATAGATGAGGATGAAGAGGGGATAGTCAGTCTTGAGACAGTTATCAAAGGAACTTGTGCAAAAGATAAGCTGATAGATATATTTGAAAACTTTTTGTTATTTGATGATGCAGGAGGGGATGTTGTTAAAATAATGGCAAAAAATCATCAATATATCGGTGTAAATAAAGCTTTAGCTAATGCAAATAATATAGAAGAACTAAAAGGAAAACTAGGTGTATTTTGGCATACACAAGGTAGTGGTAAAAGCTACTCAATGGTATTTTTATCTCAAAAACTACATAGAAAATTTGATGGTAGTTATACTGTTTTAATAGTAGTAGATAGAGGTGAGCTTGAAAATCAAATATATGATACTTTTACAGCTGTAGGAGCAGTAAAAGAAAAAGGTGTAGTAGCTAAAAATAGAGAACATTTAAGAACTCTTTTGAAAGAAAATCATCGTTATATATTTACACTAATTCATAAATTTTCAATTGATCCAAAAAAAGAGAGTGAATATCCACTGCTTAGTGAGCGAAAAGATATTATAGTTATATCAGATGAAGCTCATCGTACACAAGGTGGAGTTTTTGCTAGAAATATGAGATTTAATGCTTTGCCAAATGCATCTTATCTTGGTTTTACTGGAACTCCTATTTTTAAAGGGGAAGAAGAGCTTACTAAAAATATATTTGGTGAGTATGTTTCTGTGTATGATTTTAAATCTGCTATTAGTGATGGTGCTACTTTGCCACTTAGATATATAAATAAAGGTGAAAAACTAAAACTTGAAAATCCAAAACTAGATGAAGAGATGGCTTCTATCATAGAAGATGAAGACCTTGATGAAGATCAACGAAAAAAGCTAGAAAGAGCATTTAGTACAAACTATCCTGTACTTACTTCTACTGTTCGTTTAAAAGCTATAGCAAAAGATTTAGTATGGCACTTTAACGAGCGAGGATATCAGGGTAAAGGGATGCTAGTAGCTATTGACAAGCCTACTGCTGTAAGAATGTATGATTATATTAGTGAATATTGGAAAGAATATCTTGTTGAGTTACAAGATAGGTTGAGTAAAGTATCAGATGAACAAGAGTTATTACAATTAAATAGAAAATATAAAAGAGTTGAAGAGACAGAAGTTTGTGTTGTTGTAAGTGGTGAACAAAATGAAGTTGATAAGTTTAGAAAACTAGGTCTTGATATAACCTCGCACCGTAAAAAGATGGTAGATAGAGATTTAGAAAAAGAGTTTAAAGATATTAATAATCCGTTTAGATTGGCTATAGTTTGTGCTATGTGGATTACTGGATTTGATGCTCCTTGTGTATCTACTGTTTATCTTGATAAACCTATAAAAGGTCATACTCTTATGCAAACAATAGCTAGAGCAAATAGGGTATATGATGATGAAAAAGAGAATGGTCTCATAGTAGATTATGGAAATGTGTATCAAAAGCTAGAAGAAGCTTATAGTGTGTATGGTGAGGCAAAAAAAACAAAGCCAACAAATACAGATGATGATAAACCAACAAAATCAATGGATGAACTAGCAAATGATTTAGATATGTCGATTAAGATAATAGTTGATTATCTAAATGAATTAGGATTTGATTTAGATTTATTAGTAAATGCTACTCCTTTACATAAACTTGCATATATTAAAGAAGCGATTAACTCAATATGTCTCAATGAAACAACAAGAGCTAAATTTGAAGTGATGGCACGAGATATGTTTAAAAAGTATAAAGCACTATATCCAGAAGAGCAAGTAAAACAGTTTGTAAAAAAATACAATGCAATTGAGGCTATATATAGTGGTTTAAATCAGAAAGTAAAAGAAGCTGATATTAGTGAAATAATATTGAGTTTACAAAATATTGTAGATGAAAGTATAGAAATTAACACAGATACAATCAAAGATGATGTGTATATTGATCTTAGTAAATTGGATTTTGATAAATTAAAACTTGCATATGCTAAATCAGAATCTAAAAATAAGGTAGTATATGACTTACAAGTAGCTATCGATAAAAAACTAAAAAGTATGTTGGCAGACAATCCATTAAGGTTGGAATTTTATGAAAAATATCAAAAAATTATAGATGAATATAATAGTGGAAAAGATGCTGAAACGACACGAAAAGCTTTTGAAGATTTGGTTGAGTTTCTTGCAGATATGAATGAAGAGGATCAAAGAGCAGTAAAAGAGGGACTAGATGAAGAAACTTTAGCTATTTATGATTTGCTTAAAAAAGAGAATTTAACAAAAAAAGAGAAAGAAGCAGTTAAAAAAGTAGCTAAGGACATATTGCAAAAACTAAAAACTGAAAAACTAAGAGTTGAGAGATGGAGAGAAAGCACTCAAATTACAGCACAAGTACAAACTACTATACATGATACTTTACTGTGGTTGCCTCCAGAGAGTTATGAAGATGATGAAGTTGATATAAAATCTATAGAAGTTTATCAACATATTTATAGTAATTATTACGGTGGTGGTATGAGTCGTTATAATAGTTTTGCAGCATGATGCTCAAATATTAGAATGGAGATAAATAAAGATGCCAATTAGTTTAACATCTTTTACATCAGGTACTTTATGTTTTGGGCATAGATGGAAAATTACAAACCAATCAGTTTTAGAAGAAATTGTAGCCAATGTATTATTAGGCAAAGTTGAGCATGCAAAAAAAATTTTGAATGGCTTAAATATACCTGCTAGTCAAAGAAATATTAATAATGCTATTGATGATGCTATATCTAAATTAACTGCTGTTAGCGATACAGAGCATTATCACAGAGATGGCTTAATTTTTCAAATTTTTTCATGGATTGCTGCACATAAAAATGCTACTTCAAATACAGTTATTGCAGACCCCCATTTAATTCCTGCACAAAAGGGATTTGATGGATTACAAATTGATATTAGTTCTGATAATAATAGCGTTGAAACTGTAAGAGTATATGAGGATAAAGCCACAGAAAATCCTCGTAGCACAATTACAAGTCAAGTATGGCCTGAATTTAAAGCTTTTTATGGTGGTGAAAGAGAAAGTGAATTGGATTATTGGTTAACTACTTTATTAAAATATAGAACAGATCTTATTAATGATCTAGATAATGCTATAGAAACTTTAATATGGAGTGATACTCGTAAATTTAGAATTGCAATAACGGTTGACCATAGTCATGACAACGAAAACGAAATTAAAAAAATGTTCAAAGGGTATGATGTAAAAGTACCAGGAGATAGGACATTAAGACAATCAGAGTATATATGTTTTGATAATTTGCGTAATTGGATGGATAGTTTTAGTGCTAATGTAATTGTTATATTAGAAAGTAGAAAAACAGATGTATGATAAACATTCACTAGAGTTAATAAATACTGCACCTCAATTTGGAAATATAAATTTTGAAGAATTACCCAAAGAATTTACTTCTATATATACTGAGATAATTGCATTAAGATTAAGACTTCATGAAGATCAAGATATTAATTTAGAAGATTTAAATAGTAACTTGAAAAAGTTATCTAAAATTTCTCATACCTATGAATCATATGTTATTTTAAAATATGAAGAACAAGATATAACTGCTGCTGCATATATTGCTGCATCAGCACATAGCCTTTTATATCAAATTAAGTCTTTAATAGATAAAGAATTCATAAACTCTGAAAATATTTTAACTCCACAAGGTCTAAATTCCTTGCTATCTGCATCAATGTTATATTTTATTTCAGGATATACAGCAGATGCAATTGAGATTATAAAAAAATTACCTGATTTAAACAATAATACAAATACAAGTAAGCTAGTAATTGCATTAAAGCAATTACTGGAAGGTAAAATAGATGATATAAATACTAATTTACCTAACTATGAATTGTCTAATTATTCAGTAGAGTCAATATCAGATTTACTATGGGTTAAAATACATGAGGCAGTTAATAAATTACTATCTGCATGTAGTTATCAAAGTAATGATATAGATAATGAGTTTAACGAAGCAAGTGCAATTCTAGATTTGGTTCTTGAGTTGTCAATTTTTAACAATAATATAAATACTGAAGTATTCAATGTGAATTCACAAAATATTTTTATAGGTCAAAATTATTTAGCAAATTTTCTAAAAATAATTGTTAATATAATTCCAACAATTTCACTTATAAATATAGAGGCTCCAGATAAAATAGAATTGGAAAATTGGAGATTTAGTATATCTAGATTTACTTCAAATAGACCTTATCTATGGCCAAATCATATTGAAGCAATTAATACAGGTTATTTAAATAAGGGAAACTCTTCTGTCATAAGTTTTCCTACTGGGGGAGGAAAGTCAACGTTAGCTGAGTTGAAAATACTTGTATCAGTTATGTTAGATGAACCTGTTGTTTTTATTGCTCCAACTTTAGCTCTTGTTGACCAAGTAAGTAATACTCTAAAAAATATTTTTCCTGAAGTTAGTATGAAAACAAATTATGAAATGTTTGGAACAGAATCTTTTGAGGAAGCAACTTTACCAGCTATTTCAGTTATGACACCTGAAAGTTGTTTAGTTAAAATGAACTTTAATCCAGAATTATTTGCAAATTTAGGATTATTTATCTTTGATGAATGTCATTTATTAAATCCAAAATCTACTGATTCTATGGATAGAAGAAGTATTGATGCAATGCTTTGTTTATTAAAAGTAATAGAATTATCTCCAAACACTGATTTATTATTA
>Ga0256828_1002647_pt1 | contig 10536 bp, 9 predicted proteins | sample CV88metaG_FD_185993 | JGI IMG/M metagenome (GOLD analysis project Ga0256828, IMG submission 185993) | Hydrothermal vent microbial communities from East Pacific Rise, Pacific Ocean - CV88 | ecosystem: Environmental > Aquatic > Marine > Hydrothermal vents | place: Pacific Ocean: East Pacific Rise... | reverse complement strand
CCACTTTACCATTCGTACACTTTTTAATGGCTATAAGATTCACTACGACAAGTTTAGCTCTTTGCTCTATGTTGACCGTCGTGGTAGCCCACACTCTACGCAGATGAGTATCTTTGATTTTAAAAACAAAATAAACTTCTTAAATACCATTGTAAAAAGTTCTAGCAAAAGTGAAAACAGTATCTATATTACCGAAGCCAATTGGCCTCTAAGTGGCACAGCTCCTTATGCCCCTACTTCTGAAAAAGAGTGTGTGAGTGAAGAGCTTTATAACCAATATATGTTAGAGTATATCGACATAGCCATTAATAGCAAAAAAATAGAAAAACTCTTTTGGCATCAGCTTATTGCCCCAGGGTATGGACTGGTTGACAATAGAGATGGTACAATACGCAAAACTAAAGCCTTTTATAGCTTTAAAAGATTACTAAAGGACGACTAATGTCAATGGCTAAAAAACTCTTTAAATACTATCTACTCATCATCTCTATCTTTATAATTGGTCGAATCGCCCTCTTTACCCTCTATTTTGATAGATTTGCTAACGATAACGTAAACTACTGGCTCAGTTTTCTTTATGGACTCAAAATAGATACCATTGTGGCTTCTATGGTACTCATTATTCCTCTACTTATTTTAGCTTTTACTCCCCAATCTTTGAGTCGTGTTGCAAACTTCTTCTTGCGTATTTACTTTTTAGTAATGTTGGGCTTTTTAATCTACATGGAGAATGCAACCTTTCCTTTTTTCAACCAATATGATGTGCGTCCAAACTTTAAATTTGTAGAGTATTTAGAGTACCCAGCTGAGGTTTTCAATATGCTCATTGCTGACTTTAAACTACCACTGAGCATTGCCTTTGTAATGATTGCTATTTTTGCTTACCTCTTTATGAAAAGTACCAAAAATAGTTTTACAGAAGTACTACAAACTTCTCTACTTAAACGAGCTTTATGGTTTTTACCCTTAGGAATTTTACTCTTTATAGGTATTCGCTCCTCTTTTGGACATCGTCCTGCTAACCTTTCAGATGTCATGTACTCCTCCAACAGAATTTTAAATGAAGTCACAAAGAACTCCGTTTATGCTGTGGGGTATGCTATCTACTCCAACAAACAGTACTCCACCAAAGCCATTAAACTTTACGGGAAAATGTCCATTGAAGAGGCAAAAAAGAGAATAGATACTCGACTAAAAATTGAAGGCAATGACCTCAATGCCTCGTCTGCTTTTGCACGACTTGAAAAGAGTCACTTCCCCTCGTCAAACAAGAAAAACTTGGTTATCTTTTTACAAGAGAGTTTAGGGTATCAATTTGTAACTCCTGAGATTACCCCTGAACTTTTGAAACTTAAAAAAGAGGGACTATGGTTTAACGATGCCTACTCTAATGGAACACGAAGTGTACGAGGCATTGCAGGTATGACAGCAGGCTTTTTAGCTGTGCCAGGAAAAGGGGTGGTAAAACGTACCAAATCGCAAAATGACTTTTTTACTTTTGCCAAACTCCTTAAACCATTAGGCTACCATTCCCTGTTTATCTATGGTGGAGAAGCACACTTTGACAATATGCGTTCATGGATGCTAGGAAATGATTTTAATGAGATAATTGAACGAAAAGATTTTAAAAACCCTGCTTATGTTGCCACGTGGGGAGCAAGTGATGAGGATTTAGCCAAAAAAGGAAATGAGCGTTTTTCCGAACTCTACAAACAAGGTCAACCATTTGCTGCATTGATGTTTAGTTCTAGTAACCATAGTCCTTTCGATATTCCAGCAGGACGTATCAAAGAGGTGAAAAAAGGGGGAAACTGCGTAGAGAATGCTGTTAAATATGCCGACTATGCCATTGGTGAGTTCTTTAAAGAAGCAAAAAAACTTCCTTACTATAAAGATACCATCTTTGTCGTGGTTGCTGACCATAACATTCGTGTCTATGGCGATGATGTGGTGCCTGTCAATATGTTTCATATTCCTGCTTTAATTCTTGGTAAAGGAGTTGAGACTAAAGAGTACAACCAAATAGCTGGACAGCCTGATGTACTGGCAACAGCCCTCGACTATTTAGGGGGAGATTTCAACTATCCTATTTTGGGTCACTCTATCTTCTCTAATGATAAGCAAAATATTAATTTAATGCAGTTTAATGAAACCTATGCCTTACGTGTCAACAACAGAGTAGCTGTGGTACAACCCAATCAACCTGCCCAAACCTATGAATATGTCAATGAACACCTAAAGCCTATTGCCCATGATAGAGAGTTAGAAAAAGATGCCTTGGCATTTGTGCTTGGCTTAAACTGGCTCTACGACAAACAGAAGTACCAATAATGAAAAAAATCCTTATAGAAATCCCCACATGGTTAGGGGATTGTGTAATGACCACCCCAGCTATTGAGAATATTATATCCACCTACCCCAATGTTAAAATTACTATCTTTGGGGCATTTGTCTCGACGGCTATTTTTGAAGAGCATCCCAATGTAGAGCAAATTATTTTAGATGAAAGTAAAAACTCCTCTTCACGTCTACAATGGATTTACAGTAAAGCCAAAAAGCTTGGAGAGTTTGATGCTTCACTTACCTTTAGACGTACCTTCTTTTCACGTCTTTTTATCTGGTTTACCAATGCCAGAACCAAAGGCTACTACCAACGTTACACCAAAGAGACCATTCACCAAGCCATTCGATACAACGATTTTATAAACAAAACTTTTGACTTAACAACCAAGCCACAAGATTTAAAAATCTATTTTGAACCGTTTAACTATGACAAACCTACCCTTGGCATTAACCCTGGTGCTTCTTATGGCAGTGCGAAACGTTGGTATCCTGAGAAGTTTGCTAAGGTAGCACAAGAGTTGAGTAATAAGTATGAAATAGTCATCTTTGGAGGACCTGCTGAAGTAGAGATAGCCAATGATATTGAGACTGAACTTCAAAAGTCAAATGTAACTTGTCAAAACATTGCTGGAAAAACCAGCATTAAAGAGCTGTGTCAAAAGATAGGAGGGCTTGACCTTTTTGTCACAGGAGACAGTGGTCCCATGCACGTGGCAGCTGCTTTTAAAGTTCCTACTGTTGCTATTTTTGGTCCAACCAAAGACCAAGAGACTTCACAATGGATGAACCCACAAGGGGTGATTGTTAAAAGAGAGATGGAGTGTAGCCCTTGTATGAAACGAACCTGTCCACTAAAACATCATGAGTGTATGAAGTTGCTTGAGGCAGAGGATGTTTTAGAGAAGGTCAACGACCTGTAGGGACAATCCCCCTGTGGTTATCCGATGTCTATGATGCCAATAATTTTGATATTCTAATATTTATTTGACAAAAAAATACGGACAACCACAGGGGGATTGTCCCTTGGCTTTCAAACGTTATTAGAAATTACGACAACTCATCATCAATAATTTGACAAATGGTATGTCCAAACAAAATATGCATCTCTTGAATACGAGGGGTGTCATCTGAGGGAACAACCAAGTTTACATCACACACCTCATTCATTTTCCCACCATCTCTTCCTGAAAAACCAAGGGTAACACAGCCCATCTCTTTTGCCAGTTTTAGAGCAGAGATGATATTTGCAGAGTTTCCAGAGGTTGAGATGCCGATTAACAAGTCACCTTTATTTGCCAAAGCTTCTGTTTGACGGTCAAAAACTCTGTTATAACCATAGTCATTTCCAATGGCTGTTAAAGCAGAAGTATCGGTAGTCAAGGCAATTCCTGGTAGTCCACGGCGTTCTGTTTTGTAACGACCTGTCAACTCTGCTGCAATGTGTTGTGCATCAGCAGCTGAACCACCATTTCCACATAGAAGAATTTTATTTCCTCTTTTTAGAACTTCTACAGCCATTAAAGAAGCCTTTTCTAAATCCTCTTTCATGTTGTTTATGACAGCTTCTATGGTCTCTAAATGGAGTCTAAATTCTCTTTCAATAGTTTGTTTCATAATTATACCTTCGTAGGTGTGACCATGTCACACGTAATTGAATCACCTTGAATCTTAGCAATCGTTTTGGTCGTACTCTTACCTTCTACAAAATTCACCAATCGTAACTCATCTGCAATATCTTGACCCACAACCTCTTTACCTTCATAGTCCCCACCTTTGACCAAGATATGAGGTTGCACAGCTTTGATTAACTCATACGGAGTATCATCATAAAATTTTACCACATAATCGACAGCTTCCAGTGAAGCCAAAATGTACGCTCTATCATCTTCTGTGTTGACAGGGCGTGTTGGTCCTTTCAGACGACTAACACTCGCATCTGAGTTAAGACCCAAAATAAGCACGTCGCCATAGCTCTTTGCCTCTTCTAAGTACTTAACATGACCCACGTGTAAGATGTCAAAACAACCATTGGTAAAGACCACTTTTTTACCCCGTTTTTTCAACTCTTCACTCAGCATTGCTATCTCTTCTAAACTCTTAATGTGAGAATCAGAAGTAGATTTATTGAGACTTGACTCGTACTCAATAATCTCATTGAGCGTGGCAGTTGCCGAACCCAGTTTTCCCACGACCACACCAGCTGCAAGGTTGGCAAACTTGACAGCTTTGTCAATATCATAACCACACGCCAAAGAGAAACCTAAAGAAGCGATGACAGTATCCCCTGCACCTGTTACATCGTAGACTTCTCTTGCCACAGTTGGATGTTTTCGTAACGCATCATCATAAATGGCAATACCATCTTCGCTAAGGGTAATAAGTCCAATATCTAGTGAACACTCATCTTTTAGTTTGGTAATGGCTTTAAATAGACTCGCTTCATCTTTTATTGCTATTTTAGAAGCCTCTATCGCCTCTTTTTTATTGGGGGTCAGCAGATATGCTCCTGAATATTTCGTATAATCTTCCCCTTTTGGGTCAACCAATACTCTTTTGTTATTTTCGTTGGCAATATCTATAAGTTGCCTTGTTAGCCTATTGGTTAAGACACCTTTTCCATAATCTGATAGTAAAACAACATCATAAGAATCAATACTCTTTTTAAAATTTTCAACTATTTTATCTACCGAACTCTGAGTAATATCGTCTGTACTCTCTTTGTCATATCGTACTACCTGCTGTTGAGAAGCGATAATTCTACTTTTTTTTGAGGTATCTCTTCCCTCTTCTACTACTAAATTATCTGTATTTACATTAATTTCAGCAAACATCTCTTTTAACTCTTCAGCATTGGCATCACGACCAATAACACTTAAAACAGAAACTTTTGCTCCTAAGGCAGAGAGATTATTTATGACATTTCCTGCTCCACCAAGGACGGCTGTCTCTTTTTCTATGGCAACCACTTGTACAGGTGCTTCTGGTGAGATACGTTCACATTTTCCCCAAAGATAGTGGTCAATCATCAGGTCACCTATGACTAAGATATTTGGGTGTTTGTTTTTTAACTCTATCAATTGTCTTCCTTATTATCGTCGGCTGAAGCCAACCCTACATATGCAAACATAGTGGACAACCACAGGGGGATTGTCCCTACACTGTTATTTTACTTCTTCTTCATACATTCTGATAATCTCTGAGAGATAATCTTTGATTCCCTCTTCTAGTTCCCACTCTGGTTTGTAGCCTAAAAACTCTGTTGAGGTGCTAATATCTGCTTGAGTGTGCATCTGGTAACCTGTAAATGGATTGGGAAAGTACTCTGTTCCATAATCTGTGCCAAGCTCTTTTTGTAGAATATCAGCAATATCTTGAAATGAGCGTGGTTTTGAAGTTCCAACATTATACACACCAGATTTTTTTGCATCACACGCTTTAATATTAGCTTGAAGTACATCTTTAATGTAGACAAAATCTCTAACAATCTCATCACTTCCTTCAAAAAGTCGAGGTGTTTTTCCTGCCAAGATTTGATGTCCAAACTGAATGACAGTAGAGGAGGTTTTGTCTTTAAAAAACTCTCTAGCTCCATAGACGTTAAAATACTTTAATCCTACAATTTTCATTTCAGGATTTTCTCTCATGTAACGATAGGCTATTTGATCCATCATATATTTAGAGAAACCATAAGGATTTTCTGGTCCCTCTTTTCCTACGGTTTGAGGAGAAGGTTGTGAACCATAAGTGGCAGCAGAAGAGGCGTAAACCAAAACGGAATTGTCTTTTTTTGCTTTCTCCAAGAAGTAGTAAAAAGAGTTAACATTGGTCTGCATAATAATCTCTTGGTCATAGACTCTTGTATCTGAAATAGCTGCTTCATGGAAAATATAATCAAAGTTGTAACCATCCAATTGAGTCAAATCAGTAGAAGAGTTAAGGTTTCCACAGATAGTGTCACCCTTAAAACCAATAAGATTTTTATAGTGTCCAAAACTCTGTAAATTTCCATTAGAAAAAATCTCTTCTGAACGAAACCTATCAAAGATAACAATATGAGCTTGAGGAAAATTATCTTGAAAATAAAAAGCCAAATTAGAGCCAATGAAACCAGCTCCACCAGTAATGAGGATTGTTTTGTTATTAAAGTCTATGTTATTATATTTCATGACTTAATTATAGCTTGATTTTCCTCTAAAAAAAGTTTGCATTCTAAAATAGTTTGAAAAGAGTAGGTGCTATTTTTAATTTCTCTCTTACCCACTGCTATGGTATGTTGTATCTTACTATTTATTGCCAAATCAATATCACTCTGTTTGTCCCCAATAAGCCATGAACTCTCTAAATCAATCTCATTTTGGGTAAGAATTTCATCAACCATACCCATTTGGGGTTTTCGACAGTTGCACTTCTCTTCAGGAGCATGGTGGCAGTGGTGAACAGAGACAATCTCGATTTCCCTCTTTTGAAACTCACCAAGCATCCACTCTGTTAGAGTAAAAAACTCCTCTTGCGTGTAGTAACCACGACCGATACCTGACTGATTGGTGACAATAAAAAGTCTGTACCCCTCTGCTATAAAGAGTTGAAGAAGCTCAAAGATACCCTCGGTAAATTCAAAATTCTCCACCTTATAGACATATCCATAGTCAACATTGATGATGCCATCACGGTCAAGAAAGAGTGCTTTTTGTCTCATTACTCTTCGTCTGCTGTTTTCATCTCAATAAACTCTTTAAGAATCTCTTCTGCTTCCTCATCTGGCATCTCACCTGCTTCTATTTCTCCAACAATATCTTTACACTCAGCGTGCATCTCTTGAAGGTCTTGAAGCTCCTCTTTGTCGGCAATTGAAGCCATTTTAGCTTTTTCAATGAAAGCGAACATCTCATCAATCGCCTCCTCTAAATCGGGAATAATCTCTTGGATTAAAAAGTTCTTTAATTTTTCAGAATTTGACATTACTGTACCTTTGTTGTAAATATTGGTGCTATTTTAGCTAAAAGTTACCCGAATTTAAAAGCTATACCCAATTTTTAAAAATTCTAATTTTTGATTATCAAAAGAAGAACATTCTAAAAATACCAAAACCAAGAGAGTGTTATATCATTTTTTCTCTTTTCATTTAAATTTTTATACTCATGTTTTAAATGAATAGCTGATTCTTGATTGATACTATAGGTTATAAAAGGCTCTACTTTATCTATTTCCCTATTCTTATTAAACCACTCTTTTGACGCTGTTACACCTACTTTTAGATGTTTAGATGGATTGTAAAATAGACCTATATTTCCAGCCATGCTATGCTCTTCGATATTTCGGTAATAGATAGAGGGTGTAATGGTGGCAAAACCGTAAAAATTTTCTCTTCCTAAAGTCACGCCTGCCCCTGCTGTAAGGTAACTGTTGAGTTCATTATTAAATAACCGTTTTGCACCTACTGAAACTTGCCACGATATTGGTTTAAATATCGCATCTTGAATAGCATACGATTTAATATCTAAAAAATCTATCTCTTCTAGTATAACTTTATTATCTTGTAGGGCTATCTCTGTGTCAAAAAAGCTAATATAGCCTCCCGAGATATAACCATTATCATTGTCATAAATATCATGATAAGAGATTTTAGCTCGTGCTTTAAGAATATTTTCACTCATATACGAAAATGATACCTTAGATGATAGATGTCCCTCTTTAGGAGAAGAGGGAGGAGTAATGATATTTTTCTCTTTTTTTCCTAACTTACTTCTCTCTCTAAGAATCTTTAGAAATTGTGAAAGATAGGCTTTTTTATCTATCTTATTATCTGAATGTTTTATCTTTAATAGTGCTGTTGCTAACTCTAAAGATGCTATCTTCTCTCTTTTTGATAAATCCTCTATACTTGAGAGATTATACTCATCACTTCGGGCAAAATTTAAAGCTATTGAATTATTTTCTATAGGTTGGCTAATCGCTAAAATCTCTTTACGTTTAGAAGGTCGATATAACTCTTTTTTTATCAATTTTTTATTAAAAACAGCACGAAGTGTATCTATAGGAATCGCTTTAAAGTTAAAGTGATTCACCAAATTACTTTTTTGGGTTGCCACTTCAATAAGCCACAGTAAATTGTATGAACAATTCTCAGCTAAGAAAAAATAATCGGCATAAAAGTGACGTATTTCAAAGATATGTAATACCATTCTATCTATCTGCTCTTGAGTTAAATCAAGAGTATACTCCCAAATATCACGCTGTTCTAAATCTGAATACTCTTTTAGCTTCTTGTAGTAGGGGTCAATAGAGTAACGTCCCTTATAACCACCAAATAGACCCTGATAGGCATAGATAAAACCATTATCTTCACTTGTTTGGGCAGCATAATTTACGGCATAGGAGAGTAAGGGTGTATTGGAGTTGTTATCTATTCGTAAAAAGGTATGACCAAATGCAGAAGCAGGAGAGTTGATATGTGCTGATGCTAAAATAAGGGTGACCTGTTTTGCTCCAAGCTCTTTTAACTCTTTGTTAAGTGCTTTACATTGTGGTATTTTTATCTGCTCTTTTAAGGTAGGGATTTGTTCTAATATCCAATGAGAACGAGAGGGGTAGTGACAAATTGTTGAATTTTCATCATCACTTTTATCAGAAATAAGTTGATTAATTGTTGCTTGAAGTTCTGCTTTAGGGTCTATTTTTCCATTTTTGGCAAAAAAGAATCGTTTGTCATCAATCTCACTCTCTCCATCTTTAAAATGTAATAATCTATACCACTGTTTTTTTTGAGATAATTTGTCTATATTAAAAGAAGAGATATTATTTGAGAAAAGAGAAGTTTGAAAAAGTAGCAGTCCAAAAAAGAGTTGAACTACCTTTTTTAGAGCTACTAACATTAAGAAGTGACTATCCTAATGATACGATATTGTCAATTACATCTGCTGATGATACATTTGAAGATGTGTAGATTTTATCAAAGTTAGTTTGTAGTACAGATGCAAAAGTTTCAGGGTTAGAAACATTTAAAAGAGTTGCCAAAGTTGAAAGTGACTCTCCTTTTCCATTTGAAATATCAAGTGCTAATGCATCCATATTTCCTGCTACGAACTCATTTGCTTTATCGTTAGATACAAATTTAGCTGGTTTTGCACATCCTGAAGTTCCAGATGTAATACCAAAAGTTTGGTTACCAGAAGTTCCATTTGTTGTTGCTGCAAAAATTTGCATTAAAACTGAATCTTGATTTTTAATCACTTGATTACCAAGACCACATCCTGTGTTTGCACCAGCAAAAGATGCTGTTGTTAAAAGTGTTGTTGCTGCTGCAATAGACAAAAGTTTTTTCATTGTAAAATCCTTGTAAATATAATTTTAGAAGTAAGTATAATAGCATAAAAAATATTATATTATATTATTTTTACAGAAAAAATTAAAAAATTTTTTAACTCTAAATAGTACATATTAAAAAAAGAAGTTCCCAACAAGACATTGGGAACAAAAGTAGAGTGATTAATGGTTGTTAATTACAACCACATCCTCCACCAGCTTGAGTGTGTGCTGGGGCTTGAGAAGCTCCACCTGTACTACACGCTGAAACACCTGGAGGTGTTGTTGGTTGAACAGCTGAGTTGTCTGCTCCACCCTCTGCATTGACCTTGTCAATAAACGCTAACAAGTTAGAAGCAGCTGTTTGGTAACGTTTTGCTGTCTCTGAGTCTGGTTTATGGAAAGTAATTGGTTGACCTGTATCTCCACCAATTCTAATGGCTGGTTCAATTGGCACTTGAGCAATAAGTTCAGCATTATAGTCTGCTGCAACCTCTTTACTTGTTCCCATTCCAAAGATGTCTGACTCAGTGTCACATGAAGGACAGATAAATCCTGACATATTCTCAACCACACCAGCAATTGGAATATGGAGTTTTTCAAACATATCAAGTGAACGTTTTGAGTCATCTAAACTTACTTGCTGAGGTGTGGTAACCACAATACCAGCTGTTACAGGTACAGACTGTGCAAGAGTTAACTGTGCATCACCTGTTCCTGGAGGCATATCAATTACCAATACATCTAACTCTGACCATAAAATGTCTCTTAAGAACTGCTCAATCGCCTTCATAATCATAGAACCTCTCCAGATTAACGACTGACCATCTTCCATAAGTGACCCCATTGACATCATCTCAACACCGTATGCTTTTAAAGGCATTACTTTGT
>Ga0256828_1002646_pt1 | contig 10539 bp, 7 predicted proteins | sample CV88metaG_FD_185993 | JGI IMG/M metagenome (GOLD analysis project Ga0256828, IMG submission 185993) | Hydrothermal vent microbial communities from East Pacific Rise, Pacific Ocean - CV88 | ecosystem: Environmental > Aquatic > Marine > Hydrothermal vents | place: Pacific Ocean: East Pacific Rise... | reverse complement strand
TACTGAAAGTGCAGAGGTCGCTGTTACATCTGTGAAAAAGCCACGTACCATTGTAGAAGCAGCGAAGAAGATCAAAGTACAGAAACAGACCGTTGTAGTAGAAGAGTTAGAAGAGAACAAAAAACTACTTGACCAGATGGAAACAGGTAAGACGGAGAAGCCTAAAAACTTTAAACTGCCACCAGTAGACTTTTTGCAAAAACCTAAAAACGTCTCAAAAGCTGTAGATGAGAGTGAACTTGATGGCAAGATCAAGTATCTCATAGACAAGTTGGCACACTTTAAGATCGATGGTGATGTCGTACGTACATATGCTGGACCGGTTGTCTCCACGTTTGAGTTTAAGCCTGCTGCCAATGTGAAAGTCAGTAAGATCTTAAACCTTCAAGATGACCTTGCTATGGCACTCTCTGCTGAGACGATTCGTATACAAGCACCTATTCCAGGTAAAGATGTGGTTGGTATTGAGATCCCTAATGAAAGTGTAGATACGATTTACTTACGAGAGATCTTAGATGATAAACTCTTTAAAGACTCTGCATCTCCGTTGACCATAGCACTTGGTAAGGACATCGTTGGTAAGCCTTTTGTGACAGATCTTAAAAAACTTCCACACCTTCTTATTGCTGGTACGACAGGTTCTGGTAAGTCAGTTGGTATCAATGCGATGATCTTGTCATTACTGTACAAGAACTCGCCAGATCAACTACGCCTTTTAATGATCGATCCTAAGATGTTGGAGTTCTCGACCTATAATGATATTCCGCACCTGTTGACCCCGGTTATCACCAAGCCAAAGCAGGCTATTATCGCATTGAACAACATGGTCAATGAGATGGAACGTCGTTATGAGCTTATGGCAGAATCTCGTACTAAAAACATTGAAAATTATAATGAAAAAGTAAAAAGAGTAGGTGGTGAGCATTTCCCTTATATTGTTGTGATCATTGATGAACTTGCTGACCTCATGATGACTAGTGGTAAAGATGTGGAACACTCTATTGCCCGATTGGCTCAAAAGTCTAGAGCATGTGGTATTCACCTTATTGTTGCTACACAGCGTCCATCAGTAGATGTTGTAACGGGTCTGATCAAGGCAAACCTCCCTTCACGTATCTCTTATAGAGTAGGGCAGAAGATAGACTCTAAGATCATCTTAGACCAGATGGGCGCAGAGTCACTCTTGGGCCGTGGAGACATGCTCTTCACTCCTCCTGGATCAACTGGTCTTGTTCGTCTTCATGCACCTTGGGCGACAGAAGAAGAGATAGAGAAGATCGTTGAGTTTATTAAAGCGCAACGTGCACCGCAGTATGAGCATGACTTCTTAGAAGATGAAGCTTCAGCAGCTGCTAAGGCAGATGTTAACAGTGTTGCACATGAAAAAGATGAGTTGTTTGAAGAGGCAAAACAGATCATTATTAATGATAAAAAGACCTCTATATCATACCTACAGCGTAAGTTACAGATAGGCTACAATCGTTCTGCTAACCTTATTGAGCAGTTAGAAGCGCATGGTATCCTCTCTGCGCCAAATGCTAAAGGTAACCGTGAGATCGTCGGCGGATAATGCAGATAGACTTAGAGCTTTACCAAAAGGCTAACATGGCAGACTTCGTCATCAAGAACTTTGATGAACTCGATGAATACCATATACAACTTCTTATAGAGTTCTCAGAAGGACGAGGTGGTTTCTTCCGTGAAGACCTTAAACGCTTCTCTATTCGTAAGCGCGCTTCTGTTGAATACCTCCTACAGATATTTAAACTCTCCGATATTGATGTCATCATAAGAGAGCCTAAAAAGATTATAGATGTGTTTGCTACCAATGCCTCAACACTTAAAGCACCAAGAGAAGCTGACGAAGTTATTGGTTTTGGCAAGTATAAGGGTCAAACATGGGGGGAGGTTCCAACAACCTATCTTAAATGGGTCCAAGGTTCGATGCAGGGGTATACGGCAGAGATCGCTAAAAAGATTATGATTTACCGTAAGACAGTTGAGCGAAGAGAGCGTGAAGCAAGGTAGAGGTAGACAGCTTGTAAATCTTAGTTCTGTTACGCATCTAAGTGAAGTTTACATGCTAATGAATTTTGGCAACTTGTACCCTCTAAGGCATAATGAAGTTCATAGATGTTTTGCATAATATATTCAAGATCATTAAAGGCAGTCTTATCACCAGCAAAAAGCAACTTGTCTCCAACCTGCAAGGTCATGGTGTGATCAGGAAGAAGGAACTCCTCTTCTCCCCGTTTAAGATAAAGTGGTACAAGTCTGTTTTGTTGCTGGTTATCTGTTAAGTTTCTATTTAAAATCTCTAACGTGACATCTCCACCTTGTTCAAGGTAGTTACATAGCGCATAGGCATGTTTCGGAATAACTGCTGTCTCCATCTTTAGTGGGTCTTCACCGATGACTTGTTTGAGTGTAAGCATCATTCCATCTCCCCATTCTGAACCCATGTTTTTTATAAGACGTAAAAAACGTTCACTTAAGGGTTTTGCAATTGCAATAAAGGTCTGATTGATCAGCAGGTTTTGTACGACGATAATACGATCTATTTGTGCAGCAGAGAAGATACTTTTGTCAAAAATATTATTTTGGCGTGCAACGGTAAAAATGGAAGGATTGAGCTTCTTAGCTGCCATTACAATGCTCAAATTGACAAAATCATCATTCATACCTGCGATCACACAGACAGCATCTTTGATCCCTGCATCTAGTAGCATCCTCTTGTCTTGACCCTCCCCACTGATGATATGGGTATCATTTTTTTTCATCTTTCGGACTTTTTTAGGATCTGTCTCAATAAAAAGATAATCAATACCAGCCCGTTTAAGTGCAATTCGAATTGCCTGTCCCATACGACCATAGCCACAAATGATATATTTGCCCTTTTTTGGGAGTAAATCACGTGCGTCTAAACGTAGAGGTTCTCCGTAAACCCACTGTTCAAGCATAAGTAGTGAAGGTGATTTTAGTGCCATATAGAGGCGTTTAGCAACAATTTTAAAAGGGTTCTCAATAATCTCAATGCCGATGGTGTTAAGGTTTTCGGCGTACTCATCGTAGGTTGCTTCGACTATGACTTTGACCTTACTGTTAAGAAGTTTAGCGGACATAGCTGCATGCAGATTAAGCGCATCATCACTGGAAAGTGAGACAACAGCCTTACAGTTGGATTTGGAGATACCAGCGACTTTAAAGACATCTGGGTCTTTGATATCGCCTTGTAAGGCAGGAATCTCCAGTGTGTAGTTAGCAAGTACCATAGCCTCTATTTTTGATTCGTCTTTTTCAATCACAACAGATTGGATGCCTTCTTCACTTAACTTTAGAATAATGTTTTTGGTCAGTAAGTTATAGCCAACAAAGATGATGAAAGGAGAACGAAGAGCATGGATCTGATTACGAAAATGAGCGATGGCAAGCTGTGTTGCAAGTACCTTGTCTTGAACCAAAGCAATGATCGAACCTATGGCATAAAACCATCCAATAACAGTCATATAGATAGAAAATGAGACCCATAAGCGTTGGGGATAGGTAAACGTATATGGTGATTCACCAAAACCGATGGTTGAAGCCATATAAGAGACAAAGTAGAAGGCATCAAAGAACGTGAGATGATAGACGTTCCCCTGATCATCAACACCTGGTATAAGGACCATCCCCAAGATTGAGATAGCAAAGGTGACGATGAGAACAAACATTGGCACTCTCAAGCGCCGAATGATTAAAAAGAGGGGTGTGTTATCCACAGTTTATCGCTTTGACTTGAGTGTGCCTCCGGCAAAGAGTGTTGCCGAGATGATGTTGGCAACGAGTGCCCCGCCAGTGATTGAGATTATGGCCGTAGTGATCTCTGGGGTCATACCTATTACATACTCTCCTAATGCCCATACTGAGGCAGAAGCAATGAGCTGTATATCAGCTACAAGGCTTGTTGCTAGTAAGACAGCACCAAGTTGAGTCTTGTCTCCGAGTTTATAGATCGTAGCGATAAGATTAAAGATGATGGCGGCAAACAATTCATACTTGCTATGTTCTTCAAGTATAGTTGGATCGCCGTAAAAGAAGCCGAAGTTGGTGGTTAAGGCCAAGATAATAAAGAAACCGGAGATGACGTTTGTAAGATTCATAAAATACCTTTTTGTAAATATCTTTCATGATTTTATTCCTCTCTATTTAAAAAGGAGCTTGTTTTTTAAAATATGGAGCTATTTGAGTAGTGATAAATTATAGAGGAAATGGATAACATACGTTAAAAGGATCATAATGGCCGTTGGTACAACAATATACAAATGTAATCTCAATATAGCAAATATGGATACCCATTACTACCATGAGCATACTTTGACGATGGCTAAACATCCATCTGAGAGTGATCTTCGTCTTATGATTCGTCTACTCAGTTTTGCACTTAATGCAAAGGAGAGTTTAATGTTTACCAAGGGTATATCCCAAGATGATGAGCCGGATCTTTGGGCTAAGAACTTGAGTGGAGATATTGAGCTTTGGATCGATATTGGTCAGCCAGAAGAGAAGCGTTTGCGTAAAGCAAGTGGTCGTTCAGATGCCGTTAGTATCTATATCTATCAAGAAGGTAATGGACAAGCATGGCTCAAGCAAAACAGTAAAACACTTAAACGTTTTAAAAACCTATCTGTCATCTATTTAGACATAGAGGGTGACTTAGAAGCCTTGTGTGAACGCACGATGAATCTTCAATGTAACATTAGTGATGGTGAATTAACACTTATCAATGCTGATGATAGTGTTCTTGTTCGTGGTGTTATTTGGAAAGAAGGGGAGTGATGAATCATTTTATGGCTTTGGCTTTTTCAGAAGCGGAAAAAGGTATAGCTTTAGGTGATGGTGGTCCTTTTGGTGCCGTTATTATAAAGGACAATACCGTTATTGCTTCGAGTCATAATGAGGTTCTTAAAACAAATGACCCTACTGCCCATGCTGAGATACTCGTCATAAGAAAAGCTTCATTTAAATTACAAGATTTTCATCTTAAGGGATGTACCCTTTATGTTACAGGCGAACCCTGTCCCATGTGCTTTTCAGCCATTCATTGGGCACACTTGGACGCGGTCTATTATATGACTACGAAACAAGAGGCAGCTGAAATAGGTTTTGATGATATGCTTATTACAAAGCTCATTCAAGGTCAGGCGATCTCTACAATACCTTTTGTCCACACACCCTATACGCAAGGACAAAAACTTTTAAACGTATGGAAAAGTAACCCCAAAAAGATCTCTTACTGACTCAGAAGACTATCTCTATATGGATTATTACCCAATATTTGAATTAATGAGTAGAATCGTTACATAATTTGTTATCGTTGTTATTGAAAAATGTTCCTTAGCACCCAAAATATGCGTGGTTATCTACTGTGTGTAAAAAGTACACAAAATCAATAATACTATGTTTACTTTAGTAACACTTGACTTTTTGTTATGTAAAGCTTTGTTATAATTGACAAAATTTTTAAACAAGGGTTAATATGGCTTTTTTAGAAGACTACAAAGCACACGTTGCTGAGCGCGCAACTTTAGGTGTTCCACCTCTACCACTAACTGCAGAGCAGACTGCAGAACTAATTGAACTGATCAAAGCTGATTGTACCGATGAGCTACTTGACCTTCTAACTAATCGTGTTGCACCAGGTGTTGATGATTCTGCTTATGTCAAAGCAGCATTTTTGAATGACCTTGCACAAGAGAACCATACTGTTGCTTGTATCGCTCCTGAAAAAGCAGTTGAGATGCTAGGAATGATGCTAGGTGGCTATAACGTTAAGCCTCTTATCGATGCACTCTCTTCTAAAAACAGTGCTGTTGTTAAAGCTGCGATCGCTGCACTTAACAAAACACTTCTTGTATACGATGCCTTTAATGATGTTGAAGAGCTTCACAAAGCTGGAAACGCTGCTGCGACTGAAGTAATGACTTCATGGGCAAACGCTGAGTGGTTTACATCTAAGCCAGCACTTGCTGAAGAGATCACGTTAACAGTGTACAAAGTACCAGGTGAGACAAATACAGATGACCTTTCTCCAGCATCTGAGGCGTTTACACGTTCTGATATTCCTCTTCACGCTAACTCTTTCCTTGTTAACAAGATGGAAAAGCCATTAGAGACGATCGCAGAGCTTAAGAAGAAAGGTCACCCGATCACTTACGTTGGTGATGTTGTTGGTACTGGTTCTTCTCGTAAGTCAGGTGTTAACTCTGTTCAGTGGCACATGGGTGTAGATATTCCAGGTGTTCCAAACAAGCGTACTGGTGGTGTTGTTCTTGGTGGTATCATCGCTCCTATCTTCTTTGCAACATGTGAAGACTCTGGTGCACTTCCTCTTGAGCTTGATGTTTCTAAGATGGAAACTGGTGATGTGGTAACGATCTACCCTTACAAAGGTGAAGCACATAAAGATGGTGAGTGTATTGCTACTTTTAAACTAAACCCTAACACGATCACTGATGAAGTACGTGCTGGTGGTCGTATTCCATTGATCATCGGTCGTGGTCTTACGTCTAAGGCACGTGGTGTTCTTGGTCTGCCTGCGTCTGACATCTTCTTAACTGCTGAGCAGCCTGCCGATACAGGTAAGGGCTTTACACTTGCACAAAAGATGGTAGGTAAGGCTTCTGGTCTTGCTGGTGTTCGTCCAGGTATGTATGTTGAGCCAGAGATGAGTACTGTTGGTTCTCAAGATACTACTGGTCCAATGACTCGTGATGAGATCAAAGAGCTTGCAGCACTTGGTTTTAATGCTGACCTTGTGCTTCAGTCTTTCTGTCACACAGCGGCATATCCAAAGCCATCTGATGTTGTAATGCATCACAAGCTTCCTGACTTTATTGCGAACCGTTCTGGTGTTGCACTACGTCCAGGTGATGGTGTTATCCACTCATGGTTGAACCGTATGGTACTTCCAGATACAGTTGGAACAGGTGCAGACAGCCATACACGTTTCCCACTTGGTATCTCTTTCCCTGGTGGTTCTGGTGTTGTTGCATTTGCTGCAGTAACTGGTTCTATGCCACTGACTATGCCTGAGTCTGTACTTGTACGTTTCTCAGGTGAGATGCAACCAGGTATCACACTGCGTGACCTTGTAAATGCTATCCCTTACGTTGCGATCCAAGAAGGTCTTTTGACGGTTCCTAAAGCGGGTAAGAAGAACATCTTCGCTGGTCGTATCTTAGAGATCGAAGGACTTCCTGATCTTAAAGCGGAGCAGGCATTTGAGCTTTCTGATGCATCTGCTGAGCGTTCTGCTGCGGCATGTACGGTTCTTCTTAATACTGCACCGGTTGAAGAATACCTAAAGTCAAACGTGACACTTCTTGAAGCAATGATCGAAGATGGTTACCAAGATGCAACAACGATTCAGCGTCGTGTTGACAAGATGAAGACATGGTTAGCTAACCCTTCATTGATGAAGCCAGACGCTGATGCAGAGTACGCAGCAGTTATCAACATCGACCTTAACACGATCACAGAGCCGATCCTCGCTTGTCCTAATGATCCAGACAACGTTAAGCTTCTTTCTGAAGTTGCTGGCACTAAGATCGACGAAGTATTCCTTGGTTCATGTATGACTAACATCGGTCACTACCGTGCAGCGGGTGAAGTGATGCGTGGAGAGACTAAAAATGCAGTTGAAAAGTTCTGGATCGTTCCACCTACTCGTATGGATGAGCAGCAGCTTATCAACGAAGGTTACTACGATGTGTTCAAAGAGATCCAAGCACAAACAGAAGTTCCAGGTTGTTCACTATGTATGGGTAACCAAGCATCTGCACGTCCTAACTCAACAGTGTTCTCAACATCAACACGTAACTTCGACAACCGTCTAGGTAAGGGAACTCAAGTCTATCTTGGTTCTGCAGAACTTGCTGCAGTATGTGCAAAACTTGGTCGTATCCCAACACCAGCAGAGTATATGGATATTGTTCCTGCCAAGATCCAAGGTAAAGAAGATAAGATCTATAAGTATCTTAACTTTAATAAGATCAAAGGTTACCATCTTGAGAAGCGTGAGATCGCTGAAGAGAAGTATGGAGTAACAGTTAAACCTGTTTAAAAGATTTAAATAGCGGCGCATTTACTGCGTTGCTTCCTTCGTCACGTACTTTAGTACGCTTTCTCAGTCACCTCTTGTAACTACACCACTCTTTGAATCTTTACTTTTAATAAATATTTTCTTGATTATTTTTGCTGCAATTCCCATTATCATGTACTAAAGAGGAATGCTTAGTTTAGAACAGCATAGTATATGTTTTTTCTGTGTACAAGAATATGCTCAGATATGTCATTGTATAGCCAAGGATATTTCTTTTGCTCAACTAGATTCAGGATTCACTATATCATCAGATATAGATAACTGTTAATAATTATAGAGATAAGAGAGAATGACCTTAGGATACAAGGGAGAATAATTAAAAGTGGTTATATAGGTGAGAAGTTATAGTCCAATAGCGTTGGTATAGTCTAGTGAAATAGATGGAGTAGGGTGTATTAGACTACACTATACTTTTCATATTTATCGTAAATCGTAAGCAGTGATCTCTTCCTTAGTCTCTTCAGACTTAGACTTATCCATATCTCTGACCATCTTTTCAAACTCTTTAGCAGAGACAGGTTTGTTACGTAGGTAACCCTGATAGATGTCACAGTCTATAGATTTGAGGTGTGCAAGCTGTTCGATATCCTCTACACCCTCTGCAATGACCTTAAGCTGGAATGATTGGGCTACGGAGACAATGGTCTCTGTGATGAGTTTATCTTCTTTGTCATGCATCATATTGGTAATAAATGACTGATCGATCTTGAGGTAGTCGATAGGTAGGCGTTTAAGGTAGGATAGTGAGGAATATCCTGTGCCAAAGTCATCTAGAGCAAAAGAGATACCGATCTCCTTAAGCTCTTCTATCTTCTGTATTGTCTCTTCAATGTTGACTAAGGCAATACTCTCTGTAAGTTCAAGTTCAATGTGTTTAGGATCGATGTTATGTTTATGAATGATCTTAATAACTTGCTCCACAAAATCGACTTGTGCAAAGTGTATCGCACTGATATTAATAGCAACACGATCAATGTTAAGTGGGTTATCTTGCTGTTTCCAGTGTAACATCTGCTTGATTGCAGTGTTTAAGATCCAATCGCTCATCGGTAAGATAAGTCCACTTGCTTCAGCAATAGGGATAAACTGGTTGGGGAAGATGTAGCTTCCATCAGGCTGCTTCCAACGTATTAGTGCCTCTGCCGAGACAATACTATTGGACTCTATATTGACTTGTGGCTGATAAAAAAGCTCAAACTCTTTGTTTTTAATAGCTGCACGTAATCGGTTTTCAATGTCTAGAATAACTGATATCTCTTCATCCATATCTTTTTGATGCAACTCGATTCGATTACGACCCAGCTTTTTAGCATGGTACATAGCTGTCTCAGCACGTTTTAGGATATCAAAAGGCGATTCACTAGCATTAGGATAGAAGGAGAGACCCATACTGACATTAACATGGTACTCTTGATTGTTTATAATAAAAGGTTGCAAGAATTGGTCTTTATAACTCTTAGCGATCAGAAGGGCTTTCTCTTTTGCTTGGTCACCTTCTGGTGGAAGTTCAGTGATCAAAATAACAAAGTCATCGCCGCTGAGTCGAGCGACCATGTTCTCATCACGACCAATACCACTGATACGTTTTGCTATTTGTTGAAGTAGGACATCACCATTATGATGTCCTAATGTGTCGTTTATCGATTTGAAATTATCAATATCGATGTAGAGAACAGCACCTTTTAAAGACTCTTTTTTGGATCTAAAAAGTGAACGTTCTAAACGATCCATAAAGAGGGTACGGTTGGGGATGTTGGTTAGCATGTCATAATAGACATGTCGTAATATCTCCTCTTTAGCATCTACTTCAGCGGTGATATCTTCAAGAATACAGATACCACCTGTGACATTATTATTGGCATCGATCAGGGGCACTGTACTTAACTCAACAAAAAGCTGTTTATCTGTTTTGATGGGTGTGAAGACACCACGGTAATAACCAGAGTTGTTGTCAAAGACTGTTTTAAACTGGTTGATGACCTCTTGGTTGTGTATCTGGTGAAGGTTCTGATGCATCAACTCAACTTTATCGAGATTATGCAGGTTTTGAAAACGCTCATTTGAATCAACGATCTTGAGTGCTTCATCATAGTAAAAAATACCTACAGGTGCACGTTCAAAGAGGGAGAAAAAACGCTCTTTAAGGGTGTCGTTTTCATGTTTAGCCTGTATGAAGTTCTGGTGATTAGAGAGTGAATTATTTATGATGGAACCAAAAAATTCTGCAATAAAGATCAAAAGTGCCACTAATGCAAGTACAAAACTTAGAGCCGTCAGGGAATAGTCGGTATCTAAAAAGAGTAGACGTATGACCAGTGGTGAGAAACTGACCAACATGTAGAGAAGTAGTAACATCAATTTTGATGCCAATGAACTGATCGTGGCAAAGCTAACAGCAA
>Ga0256828_1002645_pt1 | contig 10539 bp, 11 predicted proteins | sample CV88metaG_FD_185993 | JGI IMG/M metagenome (GOLD analysis project Ga0256828, IMG submission 185993) | Hydrothermal vent microbial communities from East Pacific Rise, Pacific Ocean - CV88 | ecosystem: Environmental > Aquatic > Marine > Hydrothermal vents | place: Pacific Ocean: East Pacific Rise... | reverse complement strand
GAGCTTATTGACAAACTCGATGCAAAATTTATCTCACAAAATATTGTTGGTGATGATCCATTTGCTGATGAGTATGAAGAGCTTATCTTTGAACCATATACTATTGAAGAGCGTGGCGGTGCCAAGATCGGTATCATCGGTCAGTCATTTCCGTTTACTTCAACAGCAAACCCAAAAGAGTTTACTGAGGGTTGGAGTTTTGGTCTGCGATTAGAGACACTTCAAGAGTATGTTGATGAGTTGAGAAATGAGAAAAAAGTGGACTGTGTTGTTGTTCTTTCACATGATGGCTTCTCAGTAGATCAAGAGGTTGCCCGTAAGGTTAAAGGCATTGACTTTATCTTAAGTGGACATACACATGATCCTTCACCACAACCAATTACTATTGATGGTACAGTGATTGTAATTGCAGGAAGTCATGGTAAGTATATTGGTCGTTTGGATATTGATGCAAAAGATGGAAAAGTAAAAGGGTATGAGTATAAACTCATTCCTATCGCTTCTAATCTTATTCCTGCAGATCTTGAGGGTGAGAAACTTGTAGATGAACTCTATGAGCCATTTGCTCGTGAGTTTAATGAAGTGCTTGGAAAGACAAAAGGAATGCTTTATAAGCGTGATACATTCTTCTCAACATTTGATCAACTCATCAATGATGCGATTATGGATGAGATGAAGTGTGATATCTCTTTTACTCCAGGATACAGATGGGGAACAACGGTTCTTGCGGGTGAAGATATTCTTATGGATAATGTCTATGAGATGTGTGGTATTACCTATCCGAATGTCTATACATTTGAGCTTAAAGGTCAAAAGATTGCCAATCTGCTTGAAGATATCGCAGATAATGTATTTAATGCAAATCCACTCTATCAACAAGGTGGTGATATGAGTCGTCTTGGTGGTGTGACATACAGTATTGCGGTATCAAACCCAGCAGGTAAGCGTATATCTGATCTTAAAATTGGTGGCAAAGCTATTGATATTAATAAAACATACGTTGTATCTTCATGGGGTGGAAATCTTCAAAAAGCAGGTGAAAATCTACAAGAGAAAAAAATTCGTCCTGTTTATGATGTAGTACGTGACTATATTAAGCGAAAAAAAGTTGTAGATGTTAGTAATGCAGGGAATGTAACTCTCTTAGACTACAGTTGTGGTTGTCCTAAAGAAGGCTCACGCGGCTGTTAATTGATGATATAATATCATTGAAATTAAAATAAAGGTTTATTATGCAAAAGAATATGATTAAATTGGCAGCTGGAACGGCGGCACTCCTTTTAGTGTCAACATCAGCTCATGCAACGCTTAAGACAGATAAAGTTACACTAAAGGGTAATATGCAGGTGAAGTATAATAAGCTTCCTAAAGCAGTTGATTCTTTAAAAGAAGCTTTTACTGAAGGTATGTTTTATGGTCGTTTTAGAACGAATTTTTTCTATTGGGACTGGAAAAATGAATATGCTGGTAAAACGAAAGATAATAAAAACAACGGGGTTGGTGGTAGTTTAATCTATAAAACTGCGCCACTTAAAGGTGTAAGTGCAACAGTTGGTATGTATACATCGCAAAATCTTGATTTCTTTAGAATGGATAAGGAAGATGTAAAATATTCTAAGGCTGGTAAAGATACATTCAGTCGTTATAATGTAGCAACTGGTGGTCACTATGGTATGACTGTTTTAGCTCAAGCATATCTCCAATATGATTTTGCTAAAACCTCAATCATTGCTGGTCGTCAAATGTTTGAAACGGTTTTTACAAAATCAAATGATACAAAAATGATTCCAAATACATTCGATGGGATTACTGCAACTATTCAAGATATACCAAAAACAACTATTAAAGTTGGGTACTTAATGAAACAAAAACTAAGAGATCATACTTCTGCTCATGATGTATTGGCATTTGATCCAAATAATAAATGGAACCAAAATGATGACTCTGCAGTAAATAAAAACTTAACAGTTGATAGAATTGGTACTGATAATGAACTTATAGTTGCATCAGTTACTAATAAATCTATTAAGAATCTAAAGGCAAATGTTAGTTATGCAGCAGTCCCTGGAGTTTTAAGTAATTTGACTTTGGAAGCACATTATGCCATTCCTATTGGTTCATTTAAAATTGTTCCAGGTGTACGTTATATGATGCAGTTTGATGATTTAGGTGCGAATTATGGTGTTGCGAACTTAAAAGGAAATCAGATAGGGTATAAAAATCCCAACTCTCTAGATACAGATCTTTTATGTGCAAGAGTTGATTTCAAGCAAGGTGCATTTTTAGGACGTCTTGGTTATTCAAAAGTAGCAGATAAAGCAGATATTGTTGCTCCATGGCGTGGATTCCCGACAGGTGGATTTACTCGTGCAATGGCTCAGTATAACTGGTATGCAAATACAACGACGTATATGGTTCGTTTAGGATATGATTTTGGTAAAGCAAATATTCTACCAGGTTTTAGCATTATGGGAAGATATGCAATCCAAGATTTTGATGAAAGTAAACCAGGTGTTCAGGCTGATAGTAATGTTATCCATATTGATATACGTCAAAATATAGCTAAAAATAGTGAGCTTAAATTTAGATTTGGTTCTTCAAATGCTGATGAAAAAGCGGGTAGAGATTATTCATATAATGAGTACCGTTTAGAATATAGTTACTTCTTTTAATAGTTATTTATAAAATACAAAGGAGTATGCTTTGAAGTTATTTTTGTTAGGTCTAGTACTTGTAAATTCTCTTCTCTCCTTTGATTACAAACTTCAGCCCAAAGAAGTAAGCAGTGATGTTCACTGTTTCTTTGGACTACCAGAAGTAATGGATAAGCATAACAACGGTAACATGGTTAACTCATGTTTTGTTACTTTTGCGACCAGCTATCTTGTGATAGATAGTGGTCCCACATACCAGTACGCTACGCAGGCCTATGCGGCTATGAAAAAAATCAAAAATCTTCCACTCTCTTATGTTATTGATACACACATTCATGATGATCATTGGTTAGGGAATGGTTTTTATAAAGAGCAGCATGCAACAATCATCGGTCCACAAGCTTTTAGTGAATTGTCAAAAACAGAGACAACAAGAATGCAAAGAAGAATCTCAGCCGAAGCATTTCAGGGAACACAGCAGGTATTTCCGGATATTTTGATAGCAGGCAAAAAAGTCCTTACTATCGATGGAAAAAAAGTCATTATTCAGAGTGTAAATCATAAAGCGCATACAGCGGATGATCTTTTCGTTTACATTCCAAGTAAAAAAATAGTTTTTGCCGGTGATCTTGTTTTTAACGAGCGCTTGCCATCACTGCGTGATGGTAATATCAACGGATGGCTGAGTGCATTGGAGAAACTAAAAAAGATGGATGTGCAGTATATTGTCGGAGGACATGGTGATGTTGTAGATAAAAAGGCCGTTGCCTTTACCTATAACTATTTTTATGAGCTGCGTGAGCAAGTAAAAAAACTATTGGATGATGGAGAAGAGCTAGGCGATGTTGTCAATGAGCTTGTGATGCCAAAGTATAAAGATACTCCTTTTTATGATTCGATTCACAGACAAAATGTAGAACATGTATACAGAACATTGGAGTGGGAAAGTGAATAAACTGATTTTAATAATACTCAGCGGGTGTTTATCACTCTTTGCTTTGGAGTTTCATACCTATAAAGAGGCATTGAAAATACAAAAGAGAAATGGCAAGATCATTATGATCGATGTTGTGCGAAGTGACTGTCACTACTGTAAGGATATGCAAAGAGAGGTTTTTGACAACAAAGAGATGTCTGTATGGCTAGATAAGCGTTTCATTCCGGTAAAACTTAATCTTGACTATGATGAACTTCCATTAGGACTCCATGTCTATTTTACACCGACCTTTTTCTTTGTAGATTCTGACCAACAGATTATAAAGAAGATTCCTGGTTCGTGGAATATTGAAGATTTTAAAGATTTGACAAAAAATATAAAATAAAGGTCTCTTTATGAAAAATTTTACACTCATTTTACTTAGCTTTTGTATTCTCTTATTTGCAGATACAGAGTATGCAGACCCGAAACCTTCGATTGACAATCCAAGACAGATCGTCTTTTCTGTTACAGAAGACTCACCGCATGCTCTTGATCATATACTGAGTGTTGCTAATAATGTTTTAAAGTTTTACGGACCGGAAAAAGTAGAGATGAAGATCGTTGCTTACTCCAAAGGTTTGGCACTGCTTTATAAACGTAACAGAACAACAGCTGTACGTGTAGATGCTTTAATGCAGTATGATGTAGAGTTTGTTGCCTGCGGCAATACGATGCGAACACTCAAAGTAAAAGAAGAAGACCTTGTGGAAGGCTCTGTAATTGTAACGGCAGGTGTCGTTGAACTTTTAGAGAGTGTTAAAGCTGGTTGGATTTATATAAAACCATAAGGATAACCAAAATGAAAAAGATATTACTATTTGCAGTTGCACTTATTTGTGCAGTTTCACTCCAAGCCAAGGGTGACTTAAATATCTTTAGTGTTGACAATACTAAAGGAAAGATAACATCAGAGACGATTGCCAAGACTTTAGAGAAGAACGGTTTTGGGATTGATCTTGTAAGTAAGATGAACGGACCGTTTAAGATACAGTTTAAACAGACTGATTTCAAGATTTTTATACTTATGACCGTACATCATGCAAAACTAGCAGCTGATTTGCTTGTAAAATATCCACAGGCAGGAGCACTCACACCGATGGGTGTAGGAATCTACCAGAAAAAAGGTGATAACACCCTTTATATTTCTATCCTTACAGCAGATGCACAGAGAAAAATTTTAGGCATTGACTCTAAAATTCTTGATAGAATCGACAATGACCTCATAAAAGCACTCAAAATCGCACTGACAGGGGCAACAATGAAAGAGAGTGAAGATTCACTCAAAACTGCACATAATCTTGTGACGACCTATTCAATGGATCTGGATGGTGAGGATTGGGAAGATGCAAAAGATGAGTTTGAAATGAGTCTCGAAGAGTCTTTTAAACCCTATGGTTTTGTAACGGCAGCAACGCAGGATTTGACATTTTTAGATGATAAGATAGAAAAAGTGTATGACTTTTATGATACATATTCTATCTGTAAATTAAAAGTTATCTATACTGTAGCAAAATCACGTCCCCAAGCTTCAGCTTTTGCACCATGTACGACTATGGTCTATAAGAAAAAAGATGAAGATAAAATTGTAGTAGGTTTTCCTTCCGTATATAACTGGATGAGTTCTGCTAGAGTAGAAGATGCAGCTGCGAAAAAAGAGCTTTTAAAAGCACAAAGCGATTTTGAATCAATTTTAAAAGAGCTTACTGAATAATTTATGGCATATATGGGTATAATTTCAAAATATACCCATATAGGAAGCTAAATGCCCGCTGCAACAATTTCAATCAAACCGACAAATCATCGTATTTACCAATGTCCACAAGATAAAAAACAAGAACTTTTAGAAAAAATTATAGAAGAAAACAGTAGTACAGATATTATTATTGCTTGTTCATCTCAAGTCCCGGAACTGCAAGCAAAATTTGACAGCCAAAATATACGAGTTATAGAAGATAGAGATCTTGTCAAAGATAAAGAGCTTACGTGTGATTTTTTGATCAACTATGATATGCCAATAGAAGCGATAGTTTACATAGTAAGAGTCTCTAAAGCTACAAATAAAGCAGTAATGCTTTTGGATGAGAGTGAACAAAAAGCGCTGCATGGTATAGAGATGCTTCTTGGACGTGCAATCAAACAGGAGACAATTGAGGGTTTTGAGTATCCTCAAAAAGTAGTTTCTGACAAACCTGTAAGAAAAAAGCTCTCAAAAGATGAGATCAAAGAAGTCGCAAAGAAGCGTTACGAAAAATCTACGCAGGAACAACCGAAATTTGACAAAGAGAAGTCAGATAGAGTAGAGTCTAAAAAGCCTAAACGTGATTTCAAAAGTGAGGGCAAAAAAGATGATAAGTGGGCGAAGAAAAAGCCTGCACCTAAAACAACTGGTAAAAAGATCTCTATTAAAGCGCGTAAAGTAAAAGAGGACTAAGCTTCTTCTATAATCTGCGCAACTCTTTTAGAACTACCGTGCTGCAGGTACTCACGCAGTGCTTTGGAGTTCTCTAAAAAGTGGGAAGTATCATACTCTTTATAACTTTTTAGAAGATTCTCTACGGTTACTGCGTCTTGTAAAAACTCCGGATGAATCTCCACTCCTTTAAACTTTTCAAACATGATATTTGCAAGTCCTACGTGAGAGAGCTTAACCACACGACTCCCTATGAAGTAGTCTAATGGTTTTGCTTTATAAGCTAAGATAAACGGTGTGCCGATAAGTGCTGCTTCAAGTGTTGCCGTGCCACTGCAGATAAAGGCAAAATCTGCCTCACGCAGCGTTTCATGCGCACCGTGACGTATTCCAAAGTTTGCAAGGTCTCCATATAGCTCTTGTATATCTTCTTTTGAAAAATATTCTGGGATGATAACAGTTGCCTGCTTTATCTCACGCAGTTCTTGACGTAACTTTTGAAATATTGGCATTAATCGTTTAATCTCACCCTTACGACTCCCCGGCATAAATGTAATGTGTTCTATCTTTTTAACATTATTCTCTTTAAACTCTTTAATCTGATCAAGTAGCGGATGCCCTACATACTCAATAGGGGCATCTTTTGGGTAGTAGGATGGTTCAAATGGCAGGATGGAACAGAGATGGTCTATGGTGCGGGCCAAAACAGGAATTCGTTTTTTCTTCCATGCCCATGCTTGTGGTAAGATGTAGTAGATGATCTCTTTGTCCGGATATCTCTTTTTTATCTTTTTTGCAAGAGGAAGATTGAACCCAGAAGAGTCAATAAGCAGGACTTTGTCAGCCTCACGTGAGAGCTCTACCATCTCGTCAGCAAGCTGAAAAAAGAAGTGCAGTTTTTTGAGTGCATCGACTATGCCCATAATGGCTAAGCTTCTTAAATCTACGATAGGCTTGCCGAGTTCACTGTCAAATATACCTATAAGTTCCGTATCCTCACGCAGCTCATTTTTTAAGGATTTAAGATGAACATTTGCCGAGTGTTCGAGTGCAGATACAAGAATTTTCATGAGTTTTAAGCCTTAATCATTTATAATAACGCAATTATATCGAAGGTGTACTGCAATGTTGATAAAAAATGCGATAGTTTGTGATGTCGATGGTGAGAGAGAAGTTGATGTTCGGATTGAAAACGATCTTATTGTAGAGGTAGGTAAAGGTCTCAGTGACAGTGAAGTTATTGATGCATCGGGTGCCTATCTGCTTCCTTCGCTGATCGATTTGAATGTTCGTCTAAAAGATTCACAACTCAATGCAAAAAGTATTAAAGCAGTTGCTGCAGAGGCAAAAAAAGGTGGAGTAGGGCATATTGTGCTTAATGCTGATTCTACACCTGCCATTGATGATGAAGTGGTTTTGGAATTTGCACAAAACTCGATCAAAGCAATAGATGATGTTCAGATTGACTTGATGCTCAATGCCCTCAAAGAAGATATGTCTCTCTCAAACATCGCAATTCTTCTCAAAAAAGGAGTTATTGCACCTTATATGAGTACAATTGCAAAAAACAATCTGGCAATTAAAATAGCTGAATATGTACAGATGTATGGTGTAACACTTTTTTGTAAGGCAGAAGATAACTCTTTGATCTCTTCAGGAGTTATGCTTGATGGTGATGTCAGTTCACGTTTGGGTCTTGCCGGTATACCTGAACTTAGTGAAGTATTACATGTCTCTCGTATGATAGAAATAGCACGCTATTTTGATATTAAAATCCTTTTTAAAGCTATTGCTTCTCCTCGTTCAGTTGAACTTATCGCAAAAGCAAAAGATGAAGGTGTAAAAGTTTCGTGTGAAGTTTCACTCCAGCACCTTACACAGTGTGATGAAGCATGTGAAGACTTTAATACAACCGCTAAGCTTAATCCACCCCTAGCTTCAAAGAATGATATGCTTGCTTTGCGTGAAGCACTTCAAAAAGGTCTTATTGATACTCTTACGACACTTCATCAACCAAATTCACCAGTAAACAAAGAGGTAGCGTTTTTTGATGCAGCTTATGGGTGTGAAGCATTGAGTGATGCGCTACCACTCTACTATACAAAACTTGTAAAAAGTGGCATTATAAGTATGCGTGAGCTTCTAAAACTGATAGTTCAAAATCCTGCAAACATCATTGCTAAAGAGGCTGGAAAAATAGAAGTAGGACAGAGAACTGACTTAATACTTTTTGATACTAAGAAAAGATATGTAGTAAAAAATCAGCAGTCACTTTATGATGGAGAAGAGCTCTTTGGGAGTGTTGAGCAAATAGTATAACTACTTTTGCTCCTTTTTCCCTCGTAAAACAAAGAAAAATATTAATGCTATAATGAGAAAAATAGCCATTCTAATCGTAAGTGTTGTTACATCTGTTGTATCATTCATAATTTCTCCTTAACTTCTTTTTGCATAAAACTCTTTTTTATACTCTGCAAATCTATCTTCTAAAATAGCTTCACGTATCTCACGCATTAGATTAAGATAGTAGTGAAGATTATGGATAGTAGCGAGTCTAAAATATGTTATCTCACGTGAGCGAAAGAGGTGGTTAATATAGGCACGTGAGTATGTTTTACATGTTATACATTGACATTCAGGATCGATTGGTGCTTCATCCTCTTTATATTTTGCCCCTTTAATGTTGAGTTTTCCAAAAGAGGTAAAGAGTGTGCCATTTCTTGCATTTCGTGTTGGCATGACACAGTCAAACATATCAATACCTCGTTCAATGTTCTCTATAAGATCTTCAGGAGTCCCTACACCCATAAGATAGCGGGGTTTATCCTCTGGCATATATTGTGTTGTATGCTCAACTGTGTCATACATCTCATTATTAAGTTCTCCAACACTAAGACCACCTATGGCAAAGCCATCATAATCAAGTGCACAGAGCTCTGTAGCACTTTTTGTACGAAAGGCTTTGTCTGTTCCACCCTGAATGATTGCAAAGATATTTTGCTCAACACCTATTCCCTCTTTTTGTTTTGCACGAAAGTACTCTATAGACTCTTTAGCCCATGCAGTCGTTCTCTCAATAGAGAGCTTGATACGCTCTTGTGTGGCAGGGAGCGCTACAAGATCATCTAAAATCATCATAATATCAGAGCCTAGATTATGTTGAATATCGATAACCTTTTTAGGCGTGAAGAAGTGTTTACTTCCATCAATGTGGCTGCGAAATTCAATACCGTCTGTTTTTGGTTTACTCATATCAGAGAGGCTAAATGCCTGAAAACCACCACTGTCAGTTAAAAAACTTTTAGGATATTTTGTAAAACCATGGAGTTTTCCCATTTTTGCTACGGTTTTATCACCGGGACGCAGGTACATATGATAAGTGTTTGCAAGTATGATCTCTGCTCCAAGCATATCAAGCACATCATGGACATCAAGGCTTTTGACACTTCCTACAGTACCTACAGGCATGAATACTGGAGTTTTTACAGTTGAATGTGCAGTTTCAATTGTAGCGGCACGTGCTTTGCGACTTGTAGCTTCTAAAGTAAATTTCATTAAAATATATCCTATCTCTTAAATAATAGTGCAATTATAACATTCTAAGCACTTTTATTGTAAAATCATTGAAAATATTTTTTAAAGGTGTATTAATGGCAACTATCAGTATGGGTGATATTAAAAAGAATGTTCGTTTGGTTGTAAACGGCGTTCCTTATAAAGTTGTAGAGTTTCAACATGTCAAACCAGGTAAAGGTGCAGCATTTGTTCGTATGAAAATCAAGAGTTTTTTGAATGGTAAAGTAGTTGAAAAGACAGTTCATGCGGGTGATAAATTTGAAGTACCTGAGATTACTTACAAGACTATGCAATATCTCTATGATGATGGTGAGATGTATCAGTTCATGGATAATGAAACATATGATCAACTTGGTCTCTCTTATGAGCAGTGTGATGATGCAGCAAAATGGTTTAAAGATGGCATCAATGTAGATATCGTTTTTTATAAAGGGGAAGCTATCTCTGTTCAAGCTCCAGAAATTATGGAATTTGTTATCACAGATACACCACCAAACTTCAAAGGTGATACTTCAAGTGGAAGTAAAAAACCGGCAACACTTGAGAGTGGTGCTGTAATCCAAGTACCATATCATGTACTAGAGGGTGATACAGTTAAAGTAAATACTGTTGATAGTGAGTATTTAGAAAAGGTTAAGTAGTGAAACGCTCAATTTTACTTGATACTCATCCTATGTATTCTATTGAATTTGCAAAAGAAAATATGAAATACACAGATATCGATGATATTATCGAGCATTTTAAAAGAGAGATAGAAGCAAATCCAGAAGGCGGTTTTATCACTGTCTTTGATCACTATACTCATACAAAAAAGATGGGTGGTGAGATTTTAGATACAATTTTAGATGCAAAAAATTTACTTTTTTGTTTTGGACATACAATTAAAAATATAGAGATTTTGGCTTTTCGTCCAAAATCTA
>Ga0256828_1002644_pt1 | contig 10540 bp, 9 predicted proteins | sample CV88metaG_FD_185993 | JGI IMG/M metagenome (GOLD analysis project Ga0256828, IMG submission 185993) | Hydrothermal vent microbial communities from East Pacific Rise, Pacific Ocean - CV88 | ecosystem: Environmental > Aquatic > Marine > Hydrothermal vents | place: Pacific Ocean: East Pacific Rise... | reverse complement strand
ATGTCTTGCCTTAGGGTGCTCCTTTTTTAATCTATTTAATTCAGATTCAAAAAATGGAAAAGGGATTAAAAAACTATAAAATTTTGATTTTTTAACCTCTAATAAAGAATAATAAATTCTATCTGTAGTCTTAAACATTTTAAGAATCTAAAAGGGGATATAATCTTTCCTCTTCAAGTTTTACTCTATCTGTTAAAACCTGCCCAATATATTTTAATTCCTCTAAAAAGATATCTCTATTTTCATAGTTAATTAAAGAGTATTTCTTTTCAAAAAATTTAATTGCTCTTGTAATTGCATCCATATCTTTTTCAATATCTTTAATTGTTCTCAGAATTGTTTTTCTATCTTTATATTTCTCCTCCAAAGCAACATAAAGTTGTGTATCCTCTAATAAAATATGTTTATTATATTCATTTACAAATTTTTTAACCCCATTTTGAACATTTGCAAAATTATTTTTTTCAGTTTCATCTAAAAGATATTTATATAATTCAAATAATTTTTGATGGTCATCTTTTAGTGTAGAGATAAGAGGATTCTTTTTTTCAAACATCTTTTTTAAAAATTGAAACACTATAACTCCTTTTTTTTCTGAATTATACCCTATTTTTTAAATTTTGAGAAAAAAATTTAAATTTTAAAACCAGCTTCCCCTAAAAATTGACTCGGTTCAAATTCAAGTTTTTTAATTGTATCCTTTTTAGCAAAAGAAAGAAAAAGAATATCTTTTGCTCTTGTTACTGCTACATAAAATAATCTTCTCTCCTCCTCTACTCCACCAGCTGTTGAAGCTAATTTAGTATTTGGAAATCTCCCCTGCATTAAATCAATAATATAAACCTCTTTAAATTCTAACCCCTTACTTGCATGAACTGATAAAAGTTGAACCCCTCTCCCTTCACTAAATTCACTACTTCCTAAAACCATTGCATTTAAAAATTTTTCTAATGAAGAATACCCCTTTAAAAGATTTTTTAAAAGAGTTATACGATTTAAAATTTTCTGTTTTGCTATATCAAATTTCTCTCTATTCACTTTACCATTTTTATCTTTACTTCTATCAATTGCTAAATTATCTATAATATGATTAAAAAAATCTGTTTCTATTGTTTTCTCAAAAATATGTAAAGGGTTCTTTAATTTTTTTATACTTTTTAAATAAAGATAAAAATTATATAAAAATTCTCCCCCCTCTTTCGTTAATTTAGGGTGTTTTAAAATCGGATTTTTTAGAAAATTCTCTTCAAAATTTAACTCTTTAAATTTCAAAATACTCCCCAAAACCATAAAATCATCAAATAATCCAAGTTGAGTAGATTTTTTTGATTTAAAAATATGTTTAGTATCATTAGGGGATAGAAACCCTTTCAAAGCATCTCCATCCCCTAAAACTTTTAATCCCTCATAAATATCATTTGCAATAGCTGAACCAACCCCTTTTGCATATTCAAAAATATGTATAAAACTCATTATATCTTTTGGATTGTAAATAAAAGTTAAAATATCAAGTGTTACTTTTATCTCCTTTGTATCAAAAAAACCTACTCCCCCTTTTCTACGAGTTGAAACTCCCAATTCTCTTAAATATAATTCTATTCCATCTGCCGACGAATTGTTTCTAAAAAGAACTGCTATCTCCTCTTTATTTGTTGGAGAAATCGCTATTTTTGAAGCAATATCTCTATATTGTAAAATTGTATTCTCATAAACTAAAAGTTTCGGTTTTAATTTTGCTTTTCCTCTTACAACTTCCAATTTTTTAGGATAAATTCTTGGATTATTTTTTATTACACGATTTGCTAACTCTAAAATTTCAGCATAACTTCTATAATTTTTTGTTAAACTAAAAATGTTAGCATCTGGATAAACTTTATCAAAATTTGAAATAATAGAGATATCTGCTCCATTAAAAGCATAAATAGATTGGTCATAATCCCCCACACAAAAAAGAGAACCATTCTCCACAGCATTTATAAATAGATTTTGTAAAGGATTTGTATCTTGATATTCATCAACTAAAACCTCTTTATAATTATTTTCACACCCATTTTGTAACTCTTTTATCATCTCTATCAATAAAGAATTAAAATCTACTAAACCATACTCCCTTTTTTTTTCTTCATATTCCTCAAAAATACCTTCATAAATTAAACAAAACTCTTCTTGATTTGGATTTCTTTCAACTAACCATTCTGTAAAATCTGGATGATTAGAGTTTAAAAAAAGGGAATAGATATCATAAAGATATGAACTTTGATAAGGCTCCCCATCTATTTGATGAAAAGACCTTTTATCATAAATAGACTTAAATAAAATTTTTAAATCATTTGGTGATTTTAAAGTTATCTTTTTATCTAACTTTTTTAACCAGCGATAACTTACAGAATGAAAAGTCCCTGCCTCTATCCTTTTAGCTTCACTAAAAAATTTAGAAATTCTCTCTTTCATCTCATTTGCAGCTTTATTTGTAAAAGTTAATAAAAGTATCTCCTCCGGTTTTATTCCAGATTGCAAAAGATATGCTATTCTTCCTACTATTGTAGAAGTTTTACCAGTCCCAGCAGAGGCAATAACAAGGTTATACCCCATCTCTGCAGTTGCTGATTTTAATTGATTTTCATTTAAATTACTAAGCGGCATCTTTTTTTCTTAATAATTCCCCAATAGATGATAAAAACTCATCTTCAATAATAAATTGAGCCATTTTTTTATTATCTACATTAAAAATAAGAGGTGCTTTAAAATTTACAATAGATTCTGTAATCGGATTATGTAAAACTACAATGTTATAAACTAAAATGTTAGAATTCTCATTTATATCAAGTAATACTTGAACATCTTTCGGTATATCAAAAGAATACTCCCTTAATTGATAAGGATTAACAAGTGTAAAGTTCGGAATTTTATCATCAACTGATTGTAATGTTGCAAATAGCCCGTCTATCTCTTCAAAATCAACTTTTAACATATTTTCAAACCCTAAAATAGGTTTTTTAACTTCATAAATCATTTTCTGCTCCTTCTGTTTATCTATTTAAAAAATCAAAAGCAATTTTTATTCCGAAACTTTTATTACCTCAACCTCTACACTTTTAAATCTTGCTGTTTTTACTTTTTCATCAGCCTCATCACCAAAAATATAGTTTATTCTGCTTTTAGCAAAATGAAAAGTTGTATATAAAGTAAAAGGTTTTACTTTTTCTGTATATTTTACTTTTAAAGGGGTTGTTTCCCCATATCTACTTTTTAAAATAACTCTATCCCCAAAATTATGAATAGGATTTATAAGCAAAATATCTTCGCTATATCTTTTTAACAATTTTTCACTCTCTTTTGTTTGAGCTCCATTGTTATAATGAACTAAATGCCTACCTGTTGTTAAATAGAAACTTTCTCTATTTTCTAAAAGTTTTTCTATTTGTTCCCTAATTTTATAACTTCTATAATGGAAGTGTCCTTTTCCATCATCAGTTGAAAAAGTATGAATATGTAAAATAGGGGAATCCTTTCCATTTTTTAAGATAGGCCATTGAAGCCCTTTTCTTTTTAATTTTTCATAAGAAGCCCCCTCAAATCTTGTTACCTCTCTTTTTAAATCATTAAAAATCTCTTCACTTGATGAATAATTAAACTCCCCTTTTATCCTATTTTCAATCCCTTGAATTACCTCCCAATCATCTGGTAAATTATTTTTTACTACCGGAACAGAAAGGTGTAATCTCCTTTCAGCATTAACATAAACTCCATACTTTTCATAACTACTTTTTACCCCAAAAACAATATCGCTATTTTTAGCAATATCATTTATAAATAAATCCATCGTAACTAACAACTCTAAATTATCTATCCCTTTATGAACCTTATTCTGATTTGTATGAATATGAGTTAAATCTTCCCCCATACAAAAAAGTGCTTTAAAACGATTTTCAATCATCTTATCAATCATTTGTGGAGTCATTAACCCTATCTCGTCCGGTTTCTTATAATCTGGTAAATAGTAAGGGAGACACCCAACATCGCAACACCCTTGAACATTATTCTGCCCTCTTAAAGGTAAAACTCCTGCCCCTTTTTTTCCAAAATTTCCACTCATCATAGCCAAATTACTAATACTATTCACTGCTTCTGTTCCGTCTAAATGTTCGGTAATACCTAACCCCCACATAAAAAGAGTATTTTTTGTAGCAATCAATTCTGCTATCTCTTCTATCTGACTTTTAATAACTTCATACCCTTTTAGTTTTTGAAAAAGAGTTTTATCATTTTTCTCTTTTAAAATTTCAGTTTTATATTTATCAAAATTTATACATCTATCTTGAATAAAATTTATATCCTCTAAACCTCTCTCTATTATCTCTTTTGCGATAGAATTTAAAAACAAAAGATTTGCTTCAAATGGTAATATAACAGAGATATCAGCAAATTTCATTAAATTTATCTCTCTAACATCAATAACAATAACTTTTGCCCCTCTCTTTTTTGCTTTTATAATTCTGTTTGCTACTATTGGATGTGCTTCTGTTGTATTGCTACCTATAATAAATAAAACTTCACTCTCTAAAATATCATCAAAACTATTACTACTTGCTCCCTCCCCTATACTCATCATTAAACCCGATAAACTTGGTGAATGGCAAACTCTTGCACAATTATCTATATTTGGAGAATTTAAAGTTTCTCTAATAAATTTTTGAAAAAGCCAAGCATTTTCTAAACTTGTTCTTGCTCCCCCTATCCCTCCAATTGCTAATCTACCATACTCTTTTAAAATCTCTTCTATTTTCCAAGCAGTAATATCAATTGCTAAACTTAAAGGTGCTTCATAAAATAGATGGTCATATTCTATAAGATTAGATATTCTAATTTGAAGTTCAAAAGGCATTTTAGGAGCATTTTTTTCTATAAATTTATAAGAGATTAAATTTGTTCTTAATCTATTATCACTATTTGAAAAATCAAATCCATATCTCCCCTTTACACATAATTCCCCATTACTTGAAACTCCATTTTTAACTGCCTCAGCTTTTATAATTTTATTATTTTTAACTTTTAAGTCTATTTCACAACCAACTCCACAATAAGCACATACAGAATTCATTTTTTACCTTTATAAAAATTTATCCTTTAAAATAATACCAAATTTCTCTAATTTTTATTAGAAATCCAACTTTTTAAAATAAAATCTTTAATAAAATTGGGTAAAATACTCAATAATTTTACAATAGAAGCAAAAATAAATGGAAAAGCATACTCTTTTTTATTATGCAAAATTGCCCACTCTATTTTATCTACCCCTTTCTCTAAACTCATTAAAAAGGGCATTTTAAACCTATTTTTTGCTGTCATTTCCGATTCAATAAACCCTGGTTGAATGTTAATAACTTTTATATTAAATCTATCAAGTTGATTTCTTAAAGCTTCTGCATAAGAATTTAAAGCTCTTTTACTTGCTGAATAAGCTAAACTTGTGGGGGAAGCTACAAAAGAAGCAAGAGAGGAGATTAAAACAATTTTTCCTTTACCCCTTTTTTTCATTTGAGGAACAATCCCCTCTAATAAAGCATGAACAGAGATAAAATTTATATCTATTGTTTTTTTAAAATCTTCAAATTTCATAAACTCATTAGAATGAGGATAAGATATTCCAGCATTAGCAATAACAATATCAATACTATATTTTTCTGTTATCTCTTTAACTATTTTTCTTAACTTTTCAAAATCGGATACATCACACTGAAAATTATAATCCCCTTTCAATTTTTCAACTCTTCTTGCAATTAAAAAAGTTGTATCCCCCCTCTCTTTATATCTTTTTGCTAACTCTGCTCCTATTCCACTACTTGCTCCTGTAATCAATATATTCATTATACACCTTTATCAACAGATAACTATACTTTTTATTTCTGTCATCTCTTCAAGAGCATATTTTGGACCCTCTTTCCCTATACCAGATAATTTATACCCTCCATAAGGTTGAATATCAAATCTTAAAGTTGGAATATCATTTATAACAACTCCCCCTGCTTCAAATTCATCTATTGCTCTTTTCATCAAATCTATTCTATTTGTAAAGATAGAAAATTGTAATCCATAAGGGGAATTATTTATCTTTTCTACTGCTTCATCAAAAGTTTCAACTTTAACTAAACTCACAATCGGAGCAAATACCTCTTGACAAACAACATTCATATCATCTGTTACATCAGCTAAAATTGTAGGGGTAAAAACATTTCCAGATTTTACTTCACCCCCTGCTATCAATCTTGCCCCCTCTTGAATAGCACTATCAACCCAACTTTTTGCTCTTTCTACACTCTCTTTATTGATAAGAGGTCCCATAAAAGTCTCCTCATTAAAAGGGTCTCCTACAACTAATTTTTTACTCTCTTCTGCTAATTTTTGAGCAAATTCTTCATAAATGTTACTATCTACATAAATTCTTTGTAAAGAGATACAAACCTGCCCTGAATTACTAAAAGCCCCTATTGCACATCTTTTTGCTGCTTTTTCTAAATCTGCACTCCCTTCAATATAAGTCGCTGCATTCCCTCCAAGTTCAAGTGCTACTTTTTTGATACCAGCATTTTGAGTAATTATTTTTCCAACCGGCACACTCCCTGTAAAAGAGATAATTCTCGGTATAAAATTTGATACTAACTCACTTCCAACTTCTGCATCTCCATATACAACAGATAAAGCATCTTGAATAGCAAATCTACTCTCTATAAAAAGTTTAGCAAAAGCATAAGCAGTATAAGGTGCTTCCGGTGTCGGTTTTAATACAACACTATTACCTGCTCCAAGTGCTGGTGCTATTTTATGTGCTACTAAATTTAGAGGAAAATTAAAAGGGGTAATTGCTACAACAACACCTGCTGGAACTCTTTTATAAAAAGCTTCTGTCTTAAATCCTGAAATTGTAGCATCTGTTGAAATAGTTTCTCCATGTAAATTTATCAATTCTTTTGCACATAACTCTATATTCTCAATACATCTTTGAACTTCAATTCTTGATTGAGATATCGGTTTTCCAACCTCTGTTGTAATCATTAAAGCAAACTCCTCTTTCTGTTCCTTTAATTTTGAGGCAACATCTTCTAACCAAGAAATTCTCTGATGTAAAGGGGATTTTTTTGTATTTTCAAATGCTTTTTTTGCTACTTTCAAAGCCTCTTTTGCATCCTCTCTACTACATATAACATACTTTGAAACAACCTCTCCACTATAAGGTGATACTATCTCTCTATATTCACCCTCAAACTCTCTACTACCTATAAACTTTTTAGCAATATATCTCATTTAATATCCTTTTTTATTTGTTATATTACCATTTTTTGATAAAATTACCATTAAAAAAAGGAATTTTTTATGAATGAAGCAAAATATATTTGGATGAATGGAGATTTTGTAGATTGGAATGAAGCAAAAGTTCATATCTTAACACATACTTTACATTATGGAAATGGAGTTTTTGAAGGAACAAGAGCTTATATGACAGAAAAAGGGTTAGCAATTTTTAAATTAAGAGAACATACAAAAAGACTTTTAAATAGTGCTAAAATTGTTAGACTTGATGTTCCTTACTCATTAGAAGAGTTAGAAACTGCTCAAATTGAACTTTTAAGAAAAAATAACTTTCAATCAAATGTATATTTAAGACCTATCATCTTTTTAGGATATGGTAAAATGGGACTTTACCATATTGGAGCTCCTGTTGAAACTGCTATTGCTGCTTGGGAATGGGGAGCTTATCTCGGTGATGAAGGACTTGAAAAAGGGATTAGAGTAAAAACTTCATCAATTACAAGAAATCCTGTTTCTTCTACTTTCGGAAAAGCAAAAGCAGTAGCAAACTATTTAAATTCTCAAATGGCAAAATTTGAAGCTATGGAAGCTGGATATGAAGAAGCTTTAATGTTAGATAGTGAAGGATTTGTAGCAGAAGGGAGTGGAGAATGTTTCTTTATTATTAGAGATGGAAAACTTATCTCTCCACCAAATGATAACTCTCTTGAATCAATTACACAAGCAACTGTTTTTGAAATAGCAAAAGATTTAGGAATAGAGGTTGAAAGAAGAAGAATTACAAGAGATGAGGTATATATTGCAGATGAAGCTTTCTTTACTGGAACTGCTGCTGAAATTACTCCGGTAAGAGAACTTGATGCTAGAATTATAGGGAATGGAAATAGAGGAGAAATTACAGAAAAAATTCAATCAACATATTTTGATATTGTTTATGGTAGAAATGAAAAATATATAGATTACTTAACTTTTATTTAAAGGAAAAAAATGGCAACAAATTATAATGATTATTTCAAAAAAAATAACCCTACACCGGAATCGGATAATAATTTTAATCCTCCGGAATTACCCCCTTTTTTAAATAAACCGATAACTTGGATTGTTGTAATTTTAATAGTATTAGCAGTTTTTGCAAAACCTTTTGTAATTATTAATCAAGGGGAAGTTGGTATTTTATCTACAACCGGAAAATTTGATGATAAACCATTAGAAGCCGGTATGCACTTTTTTATCCCTATTATTCAAAAAGTTTATATTGTAGATACGAGAGTGCATATTATCAATTATAAAAGAAATGCCGAAGTTGGAAGTATGAACGATGAAACTGGAACAATTAAATTATACCCTTCTATAAATGTATTAGATTCAAGAGGATTACCAATAACTATAGAATTAACGGTAGGTTATAGATTAAATTCTGCTACATCAGCAAAAACTATTGCAAATTATGGATTTAATTGGGAAGATAAAATTATTAATCCACTTGTTAGAGATGTTGTTAGAAATGTAATAGGAAGATTTCCAGCAGAAGAGTTACCAGTTAAAAGAAATCAAATCGCTTCACTTATTAATGCTAATATGGCAAAACAACTTGATAAACTTAAATTTAATCCAGTAATTTTAGAATCTGTTCAATTAAGAGAAATTATTTTACCTCAAAAAATAAAAGACCAAATAGAAGCAGTTCAAATAGCAAAACAGCAAGCTGAAAGAGTAAAATATGAAGTTTTAAGAGCAAAACAGGAAGCACAAAAAAGAGCCGCTTTAGCACAAGGGGTTGCTGATGCTAAAAAAATTCAAGCACAAGGGGAAGCTGATGCTGTAATGATAAAAGCAAAAGCAGAAGCTGATGCTAATAAACTTATTTCAGAATCTTTAACTCCTCAACTTTTAAAACTAAAACAGATAGAGGTTCAAGCTAAATTTAATGAAGCTTTAAAATATAATAATAATGCTCAAATTTTCCTAACACCTGGTGGAGCAGTTCCAAATATATGGTTAGATGCAAAAGATAAACAGAAAGCGAGTATTTCAAAATGAATAAAATAAAAATAGAATGGGAAAAAAATGGGGGACTTATCCCCGTTATTGTCCAAGATAATGAAACAGATGAAGTTTTAATGTTAGCTTATATGAATGAAGAAGCATTAAAATTAACTCAACAAACCGGATTTGCTCACTATTTTTCAAGGTCTAAAAATAGAATTTGGAAAAAAGGGGAAAGTAGCGGACATACTCAACAGATTGAAAAAATTTTAATAGATTGTGATAATGATACTATACTTTTAAAAGTAAAACAGAATGGAGTTGCTTGTCATACCGGTAGAAAATCTTGTTTCTTTACAAATCTTGAAAATAATAAAGAAATTTACGAAATTGAACAAACTCCAAATTATAATTTTTTAGACAATCTTTATCATACTTTATTAGAAAGAAAATCTGCTGACCCAAAAAGTAGTTATGTAGCAAGTTTATATCATAAAGGGGAAAACTCTATTCTTAAAAAAGTTGTAGAGGAAGCAGGGGAATTTAGTTTTGCTATTAAAGATAATGATAAAAATGAAATAATATATGAAGCTGCTGATTTACTTTTTCATAGTTTAATAGCACTTGCCTATAAAAATATACATCCAGAAGCTATTTTAAATGAATTAAAAAGAAGAGAAGGAGTAAGTGGAATTGAAGAAAAAAAGAATAGGAAAAAATAGAAGATGAATCTACCCTATTTTTCAATAATTCATTGGTTAGCAATAACATTTTTTATAATCCTTTTTATTGCTTTATCTCTTCTTTCTGCCCAAGCTAAAAAGAGTAGTATAATTATGAGTGGAATTTTTGCTTCATTTTTAGTTACTCTTTTTGGTGCTTTTTTAACAATCGTAATTTTAGAAAAATATACAAAAAAAGGTGCTTTTATAAAAATGAAAGAAAGAAGAATCCTTTTTAATGAAACTTACTTTATAAATGGATATATTCAAAATGTTGGTAAATTTTCATTAAATTATTGTAAAGTTTATATTAAACTTGTAAATAATGATAGAAAACAATTTGGAAAAGGGACTTTTTTTAAAAGTGGTGGAGTAAATGTTTTTGGAAGTAAAGATAAAAAATTAGAAAAACCAAACATTATAGTAAAAGAACAGATTTTTAAATTTAAACCTGCTTTAAAAAAAGGGTATAAAAAACCTTTTTCAATAACTTTAAAATATCCTGGTTATTTTAAAAATACAAG
>Ga0256828_1002643_pt1 | contig 10542 bp, 12 predicted proteins | sample CV88metaG_FD_185993 | JGI IMG/M metagenome (GOLD analysis project Ga0256828, IMG submission 185993) | Hydrothermal vent microbial communities from East Pacific Rise, Pacific Ocean - CV88 | ecosystem: Environmental > Aquatic > Marine > Hydrothermal vents | place: Pacific Ocean: East Pacific Rise... | reverse complement strand
ATCCAAGCCATTCCCAAACTCAAAGCCTATCTACTGATTGGCTCCAAGGATGGGGTGGAGTTTTTGGAGGTTTAAGGTTTGGGGGGGAGTGATTACGTTCACCTGACCTCTATACGAGGGAACTACTGAAAAAGGAGAGGATATGTCTTCAAGCTTTGAAAATTGAAATGTGCTTAGTTTATGTAACATGAGTATTTTATAAGAAGTTACTGTTTACGTGATCTCTTTCCCCCATAAAACCTCCTCAAAAATGAATGGCATGACCATCGTTTTTAAGGTGTTTCTTCTCTCTTCCCTATTGCCATTGCCCAAACAATCCCCACCAATGAGCCAATAAAAACAATGGTATATCCTGTTGGTAAGTCAAACTGATAGGACAAAATCATGGCTAAAATAATAATGAGGGAACCGACCACCCACGCAAAAGGGAGTCTTGCAAATGTACTCTGTAAAAGGGCAATAAACGCAGGAACAATTAACAATACAAAAACCACCAAAACCCCTGCAAGTTGTACTGAAGAGGTGACCGTCAGAGCCAAGAGTCCAAAAAAGAGCATCTCTTTATAAAGTCCTGTTAATCTATGATAAAACGTCAAAAAGAGAAAAGCCACTATACTATAGAGTAGAAATGGCTCAATCAAATCAGGTAGTGTGGTAAAGAGAATATCCGTTGCTTGAAGCTTGTTAAACAGTTCTGTGCCTTGAGTGGTATTGGAGAGTAAGACAATAATCCCACTTGCCCCCAAAGCGTACAGCATCCCAATAAACGCTTCAATATGTTTGACCCTATGGGTTGCCACCGAGATAAGTGTCGATCCCATGAGTGCAAAGATAAGGGTCAAAATAAAACTGTATGCCCCATTAAAAAAGAGTAGACTCACAGCGACCCCAATCGCTGCGAACTGTCCAATGGCAAGGTCAGTAAAGATAACCCCACGTTTGATAATCTCTAAGCCAAAAATAGCATGGATAAAGACCAACAAAATCGCCAAGATAAAGGCAGGGTAGAGTAGCGTAACTATTGACATATCTGTGTGGCTACTTCGGTATAAAAGCCATCTAATGTCTCTGAACCATCGGTTGCACCCACATCGTGAGGAACGATTTTGACCGTTGCTCCTGTTTTGTTGGCAATAAACTGGGCTGTCTTCTTCTCATGATAGACATCTTGTAAAATGGTGGTTATCTTCTGCTTTTTAATAAGGTTAATCAGTGCTAAGGTATGTTTAGAACTGGGAGCAATCCCTGGAAGAGGCTCAATATCACCTACTTTTTTGGCTCCTAAATCATTGATGGCATAGTTAAAAAGCTCATGATATTGAATCACTTTTTTATCTTGACACCCTTTGGCGATGGGTTCAAGTTTGGTTTTCAACTCCTCGATATGGCTTTTAAACGTGTTAAAGTTGGCACGATATTTTGCACTGTTGGTAGGGTCAACTTGTACGAGTTTCATGCTAATCAGCTCTGCAATGGGGGTAATGTTGTTAATACTTACCGCAAAGTGAGGATTGCCATCAGGGTGAACATCTCCAAAGGCTCGTGAGACATTAACAGGTTTGTCAATCATGGTTACCGCACCACTGACATCTAAAAAGCCACTTGCACCATTGTTGATTTTACCGTTGTTGGCACTTTTAAGTAGAGGAGGTAACCAACCAATTTCTAGTTGACCTCCATTGATGATGAGCAGATCTTCTCTTCTTAATTTTCCAATCAGTGAGGGCTTGGGGGTAATAAAGTGCGGATCAAGTTTGGGGTTTGCCAAAACATCGACCTTGACCAAATCACCACCGATGGCTTTGGTGACTTTACCCAAGTAGTTGTAAGTGGTCGCAACGTTAACCGTTGCGAAGATAGAGCTTGTGAGCAGTAGGGTGGTTAATAGTATTTTTTTCATTTTTTATTCCTTTTATATCCTATATCAATCGTAGGCTAAAACGCATGCGCCCCATGCGCTCCTGTTTCTACCATTACTTCTAGTCCTAGATAGTTCTCATCTTTTCGACCGATACCATGGGCAAAGGTTTTAGACTGATCTTTGCTGTATTGGAGTCGTATTTTGGTAAATTCAAAGGGTTTGTACTGCACAATGGCAGAGTATTTTTTGAGGTTATCGGCTGAATCTTTTACGTTTTTGGTAATGGCATCATATCTGCCTCCTAACTCCCAATTGCTATTGACTCCATAAATTAACTGAGAGTAAAGTCCTGCTTGTTTCTGATCGGCTCTATCTCGATAGAGATACTCACTCTGCCAAGTCAAAGAGCTGTAGCTATCAAGGATGGATTTGAGGGTTAAATCAGCTCCATAGAGGGTACTATCTTGATGATTTTCAGTTTTTCCTCTTGCAATACTGATGCCTGCTAATACGGTACTCCTATCGGTGAGATCAAAGCCACTTTTGAGATAGCCCACATAGAGATTGTTGCTCTCTTTGTCGCCAAAACTTAACTCATTGCTCCCTTGTAGTGCTTCTGCACCTACCATTAAATAGTTGTCTGTAGGTACATTCCAATGAAGGGAAACCCCTGCATCTTTAATCCCCTCTACGCCCAACATCGCTTCATAGACCAAAGGTTGACTCTCAAAGTGTTGTGCGTGTTGATGAATAGAATTAATGCGTCCAAAATCACTTCTAAATTGCCCCAATTTGAGCTGTAGATTGGCGGGAAGTTTTTTACTCGTTATGTATGCCTCTTCTATCTCAAATGCATCAGGGTGAAGATGAAATACGGCATCAGCATCAAAATAAGGTCCCACCACCGAGTGCATTCCAAATTCAGCATAGTTGAGGTTAAATCCGCGGTTTTTGTTAAAGGGAATCTCATCGGTATTCTCTACAAACCCATCAATACCATACCCCTCATAGTCGGAGTTTTTAATATTACGACTGACAGCTGAAGTGTTTAAAATCAACGATATATCAGGGATAAAGCTCTTTTGGTTAAAGCTATTGCTTTTGTTGAGTGCCTGTTCTAATTTATTTTGGTGTTGTGCATTGAGTGCTTTTTCTAACTTCTCTACGCGTTTTTCTAATGTTGTTGAGTCTGTAGCATGAAGCAGTAATGTACTGAGTGCTACAGAGATTAATAGAGTTTTTTGCATGATTTCTCCGTAAAATAATTTTTTGTAAAGGGTTGTTTTTTGATTTTAGGAGTGTTTGGGAGGGGCTTGTGCGTTGAAGCCTTTGAGCATGGTATGTTGAAGTCTGTTGACTTCAAATGCAATGGGTTCATAACACCCATTACAAGGTATGTCATGTTCAAAAACAAGAGGTGTATCACCACTGTGCAAGTTTTTGACCACCATACAGATTTTACAATCAGCATGAGAGGCTAAAGTATCGTGATGAATATGCGTAGCCGAGAGGTAACCCGAAGTTAGATAAAAAAAGAGGAGCAGACGAACAATGATACGATTCATATACTAAACTCCTTTTTTGGTGGAATTATACCAAATTATGGTTATTTTTCAGAGATAATGATTCGTGACTAAACCAACTCCAAAAAGAGTCCAATCCCCAAGGATAAGAGGATGGTAATCACAATGGTCAATACATTTTTATGTTGGGATGAGAGTTCTTTTCGCTCTTCAATCCACTCCACAATCTTCATCGCAGGAAAGCCCATAAACATCAACATTACCACCGAAAAAATTAGGGTCATAATAATAGGGTTCATGATCTATATCCCATAAAAGCTATGCACAAAACGACTATCCTCTTCTGTTTTAAGGGGCAGTGTGATAATGGTTGTGTGGTTGTTGTCTTGTATGCTGAGTTGCTTGTCAACGATTTTAAGATGGCTCTTCCCCCAGCTTTTTTCCAAAAATTCCAAACGATGAAAAAACTCCATATTGCTAGGTTTCTCTTTGAAAGTTTCATCCTCTTTGCTCATAATTTGTAGCCCTCCAAAACGTTTATCAATATAGTATGGAGAGTATTTTTGAATCTCTTTATAGATAGGGGCTTTGGGACTGGGTTTGGCTTCCTGAAATGCCATAAATGCCATAAACGTAAGTCCTAAGGTCAGTGCGACAAATAGATAGTTTTTCATGCTGTTTTCCTCGTTGATTATCTTGAACTTAGTATAGATGTTTTTGGGCTTAATGGTGTTGATATGTGTCAATTATCGTGTGACTCTATTGTGTTATTATTGTTATCAAAAGATTAGGAGATCCTATGGGAAAATTTTTAGAATTAGAGGGAGGTTACCTCTTTATTGCGTTTGTGATTTTGATGGTAACCATTTTTGTAAGCACGCGACCATTTATGTCCAAAGGCAGTCTTAAAAAAGGCTTGATCAGTGTGGGACTTTTCCTTACCCTTGCCATTGCGTTGCACTTCAAGGTGACCACCGATAGGATGTCTGAGGTTAAATCGGCTTTTTATGCGGGTAAAACCATTATCTGTGAAAGCAGGGCACAGCGAAAAGTTGCTCAATCTGTGGATATCTCTAAAGCCAATGAATGGTCAATGGAGGGGGATCTCTTTGTCTCCCCCAATTACTCGCGTCCTTTTCACTCTGCGAGATGTTTGGTTAAATAATTTCTCCCCCCGAAATCCACTTGAAACAGTGGATTTTTATACATAAAAAAACATAAAAAAATAGTTTAAAGTATCAAGAATAATTATAACTTATTATTTTAAAAAGTTTTTCTTACAAAGTTGACACACATCAATTCTTTTCATAATCTAAGCTGACATAATACAATATGCTTTTAGTAAAAATAGATATTCAAAAGGATTACACATGATAGAAGAGCTCATCATAAGACCAGAGATAGCACCAGAGATGTTTCTACCTATCTTTGTTGTCTCTACACTGGTATTGGTATTTGGTGTAGGGTATGCTGCGTTGATTACGTTAGCAAAGATGGGATACTTTTCTAAAAAGTGGATGAATTTGGGGTATCTGTTTTGGGCATTACAAACTTATTGCTTATATGACCTGTCGGTGATGATTCAGAGTGAGACTTTTACAACCAAAGTGTTGATGGTGACCATGATTGCGTATCTTTTTATTCCCCATCTTTACTTTCGACTAATAGAAGATTCTGAAAAACGCTATGAACAGTGTGATGATCAAGCAGAACAAAAAAATTAAGGAGGAGACATGGCAAAGAAAAATCTATCTGTCTGGACAAGTATTCCATTTTGGCGTAGATCGGCGGCATGGGTAACAGGATTTGCATCTATTTTGTTAATATGGTTAACATTTGATACCTTAGGACAAATCTCAATGGGTACGGATGCTGATTTGAAAGCAGGAACAACAAAAAGGGTTCCCGCCCCAACGGTAATCAACTACCATATTGATTATAAAATGAGTACCAAAAGAGGACACGAGGTACCCGTTATTGGTAAAAAAGAGCCCTTTTTTGGCAAAGAGTGGAGTGAAAAAGAGGCGGCAGCTTTGCTACACCTTGGGAAACTTACTTCACAAGCAAAAAACTGTATGAACTGTCATACCCTATTGGGTAATGGTGCCTATTATGCTCCTGATCTTACCAAAGCATGGATTGATCCAGCATGGCAAGATGGTGGTGCAATGCAAGGAATGACAGGTAAAAAGACAAAAGAGGAAGCGATGGCTGAGTTCTTACAACATCCATCAACCTATCCTACCCATGCAAGAATGATGCCAAATCTTGGTATTACCGCAGAAGAAGCCAAAGGCTTGGTAGCGTTTCTTAAACACATGAGTAGTATTGATACAAACGGTTTCCCAAGAAACTTTGGTAAAGAGGAGGGTTCAACAAATGCTCACTAGTATTAAAACAAACAGTTTCACAACAGAAAGTCAAAAATTAGGGATGATGTATTTTAGAGTTGCGATTATACTCTTTGGTGCTCAATTGCTTATGGGGTTGATCGCCGCGATTCAGTTTTTGGCACCAGGGTTCTTATTTGAACTTTTTGATTTCTCCGTAGCCCGTATGGTACACATCAATGCATTGGTCGTCTGGATGCTCTATGCAATGATCGGTTCAGTGTACTTAATGTTAACAGATGAGACAGAACACGAAGGTGTAGCGATTGGTCTTGGTAAGTTGGGATTTTGGGTATTAACAGCAGCGGTTACCGTGGTTGTTTTGGTCTATATCTTTATTCAAGTTGGTGCTGGTACAGAGTCAACTATTTGGTTGATTAATGAGGGAAGAGAATATCTTGAGGCACCACGATGGGCTGATATTGGTATTGTGGTTGTGGTTCTTATCTTCTACTTCAATGTTTTTGCTACCTATATGAAAGGTAAAAAAACAGGAATTATGACCGTCATGGTTGCTAACCTTATGGCATTGGCAGGTCTTTATTTAGCAGGGATGTTCTTTACGGATAATATCTCCATGGATCAATTCTGGTGGTGGTGGGTTATACACCTATGGGTTGAAGCAACTTGGGAAGTATTTGTAGGTACATTGGCTGCTTATGCATTGATTAAATTAATTGGTGCAAAACGTGAAATCGTTGAGATGTGGTTATGGATTGAAGTATTGATGCTCTTTGGTTCAGGGATTCTTGGTTTGGGTCACCACTACTTCTGGATCGGTACCCCTGAGTACTGGTGGGAAATTGGGGCATTGTTCTCAGCACTAGAGCCTGTGCCATTGATTGCAATGTTTGTTCATGTCCTTTATGACTGGGGTAAAGAGCAAGGTATTGCACATGGTAAAGGTGAAGAGGGGAATGTGATTATCAATGGTCCTGCAATGTCATGGATTGTTTTGAATGCATTTGGTAACTTCTTGGGTGCTGGTATTTGGGGATTCTTCCATACCTTACCACAAGTTAATATCTATACTCATGGTACACAGTTTACTGCGGCACATGGTCACCTCTCTTTCTTTGGGGCATATGCCACTATTTTGATTGGTATGATGTATTATGGGCTTCAACGGGCATATGGTTTAGAGCGAATGAAATCAACATTCAAATCTAAAATGGCAATTTTCTTGATTGCGTTTGGTGTGATGGGAATGACCATCGCTTTGACCATCGCTGGTTATGAGCAGGTATTGGTTGAGAGAGCTGAGATGGGTGCAACTTGGAATGCTTTCTTTACGGCTCAAAATTTACCTTGGTATGTCCAAGCACAACTTTGGAGAACGGTGATGGGTGTGGTAACACTTGTTGGGTTTATTTATCTTGTGTGGGATTTCCTTACCATTGGTAAAGCATCCAAAGAGGCATAATTCACGGGGGCAGCCTTGAGGTCTGTCCCTCAAATTTAACATAAAGGAGATTCGATGTTTTTTGAACCATTTACAGATGTGGTACCAAGTTTTTTTGGTTGGCTTAATCAAGGACCTTTAACTTTAACTATCTTTTTACATACGGTGATTGTTTTACCCATGTTTTGGATTTACTTTTCTGAAAAGAAGAAGTTAAATAAATAGTGTTATTTGTAGGATTGATGATTTACATCAATCTTGCTTATTAAGAGTTTTGTTATACTTGAATTGTTAGTAATTGGCTATCAGTTGAAGTGGGTTGGGGCTACGCATAGCCCCAAATTTGAGTCGTCTGAAAATTTCAGACAGGGAATTTTATCAAAAGGAGCTTCAAGAGGGTTAAATCTTGAAGTTAATTTAAAATAAGGAGAAAAGATGAAGAGAATTTTAAGTATAGCAGCAGTAACTGCACTGACCGCCTCATTTGCCTTAGCAGGAACGTCGAATATGAATTTTGCTGAGAAGTTTGAGAAAGAGTGTCAAGGGTGTCACGGACCTATCCACCAAGGTGGGGTTGGATCTGATCTTAGACCCAAAGCACTTAAAAAGAAAAACAGAGAAATGTTGGTTGAAACCATTATGGATGGTCGAGAGAATACTGCCATGCCAGCATGGAACTCTAGTTTTTCTAAGGATGATGCAGCGGGTATGGTTGATTGGTTAATGGATTGGAAAAATACCGTTGAGTTGACATTAGATTTTGATGAAGTACATAAATCATGGACTAAATTAGCAGACAGAGAAGCTTTGGCTAAAAAATATCCAAAAGCAGCTGATGTCAAAGATGTCAAAGATATTACCTTTGCAACAGAACGAGATGCTTCTTTGGTTGACTTTATTGACTCAACCACAGGGAAAGTGCTTAGCCGACACAAAGCAGGGTTTGCGGTTCACGTCACTGTAACCAACAAACATGATCCACGATATGCGTACTCTATCTCTCGCTCAGGAAAACTTACCATGTTTGATATCGCAGCTCCTGGACAACCTGCATTGGCTTCGGTTCAAGTAGGTCAAGAGTCAAGAGGATTGGCGGTTTCTCCTGATGGTAAATATATCTTAGCAGGTAACTATAACCCAGGTGGTGCGGTACTGTGTGATGCACATACACTCGAACCATTGAAAGTTTATGATACTTCTCGGGTGATTGATCCTGATGGACAGATTGGACCCTCTCGTGTAGCAGGTATTGCGGATACCCCTTATGGACCATATTTTGCGATGGCACTCAAAGATGCGGGACATACCTATATCATTGATTACTCTAAACCTGATTTCCCAATTGTAGGAGATATTCCAAACATTGGTAAAATTCTCCATGACTGTTTCCTTAATGAAAACAAAGGTGAAGATTTTGGTCGATACTTTATGATTGCTTCTCAAGGAAGTGACTTAATGGGAATTGTTGACTTTAAAACCAAAGCATTGGCAGCCAAAGTACATACAGGTAAAAAATCTAAGCCACACCCTGGTCAAGGTTCCTCTTGGTTCAACAAAAAAATGGGTAAACAGCTTAATGCTACCAACTCTATGAACTTTGGATCTGTTGTTATTTGGGACTCTCCAAGTTGGAAAGTCATTAAAAAAGTTAAAACATCAGGTGGTGGTCTCTTCGTAGGTACGGGTGAAGATACTCCTTGGATTTGGTCTGACTGTGTTCTTGGAAAACCAGATAAGTACAATGAAGTTCATTTGATTAACAAAGAGACTTTAGAGACCGATAGAATCATCAAAGTGGGCAAAACCAAAGGTCAACTTATTGATGCCAAAACAGGTAAAGTGCTTCAAGAGTGGGATGCCACACAACATGAAAAAGTGGCTGTTAATGAAAAAGCATTTGGTAAAGAGAAAATCTTACCCATGCCAGATCATTTAGGGAAAGCGGTTAAAGATCCTGTACAACCAAGATTGCTTCATGCTGAACCTGCAAACCATGGTAAATGGACGATGATCTCTGAATGGACAACAGGAAGAATTGGTATTTACGAGTCAGAAACTGGTAAATTTGTTAAGTATATTGAAAACTTAACCACACCAACCTTTACCTACTCTGTTGAACATCGACAACATGTTCCTGGTGCGTAATTGATCCTCTTTTTGCTTCTCTCTTTAGGGGGGAGAGGGGCAAACCTTTTAACAATTAGCCGAACCCATCTCTCCTTTAAACTTTTTTTATAGGATACCTCTTCTTTTCTGATGGGTTCTGCTAATGGTTACCATAGGAGTTTTTTATGAAATATTTTCTTGCTCTACTTTTAACCTGCTTCTTCTCTCTCCATGCACAAGACAAATACAGAGACAATCATTCGTGTAATGAGTGTCATGAAAAGATCTATGAAGAGTACCAAAGTTCAGCCCATGCCAAGAGTTATTTTACCGATGAATTACATCATAAAATAGCCGATCAGGTGGATACTAAAAAATATGGTTGTGCGGTGTGCCATATGCCCATGGCGGATAATCTCAATGATCTCCTAGAGGGCAAAGCCCGACCCGATAAAAACAACAAAACCCATACCGATGCGATCTCGTGCTATTTTTGTCATACCATTGCCTATGTCAAAAAAGCCCACAAGTTCAATATCAATACCAAAGCACGCCAAGCCAAAAACTTCAAACCGACCCTCTATGGACGATTGGATAATCCTGAGGAGAGTGACAAGCACAGCTCTAGCAAAAATCCCATCTATGGTCAAAAGGTCTGTATGGGGTGTCATTCCCATAAACTCAATGACAACAATGTGACCATCTTTAGAGCCATGGGGGAGAAACAAAACAGTATCCAATGTATCGAATGCCACATGCCCGAGATCAGTGGGGGAGCAGAGAAGATGGACAAGCGTGCCAGAGGACATCATGCCAGCCATAAGTTTTTGGGCATTCATGACAAAACATTTCGTGCTACAGGCTTGGATATCAATATCACCACCACAGAGGATGGCTTTGATCTCACCCTCACCAACAAAATGGCACACCCCCTCATCATCCAACCTGCACGGCTCAAATACCTCGAAGTCAAAGTGCTACGAGAGGGCAAAGAGATTTGGAAAAACTACCACAAGCACCCCAGCGAAGACAAAGCCGTCTATTTTGAGTACCGTTTCACCGACAAAGCGGGCAACAAGGTCATTATCCCCGCCACAGCCCACCATGGAGAAGCCACCAACCTCAATGCCCATCAACACAAAACCGTACACTACAAGGTCCATCTCCAAAAAGGAGACACCATCCAAGCCACCATGTATGTACGCTTCGCCAAAGAGGATTGTCAATCGGTTATCACGCTCCAAGATGCCCTCTTCAAAA
>Ga0256828_1002642_pt1 | contig 10547 bp, 11 predicted proteins | sample CV88metaG_FD_185993 | JGI IMG/M metagenome (GOLD analysis project Ga0256828, IMG submission 185993) | Hydrothermal vent microbial communities from East Pacific Rise, Pacific Ocean - CV88 | ecosystem: Environmental > Aquatic > Marine > Hydrothermal vents | place: Pacific Ocean: East Pacific Rise... | reverse complement strand
TCCTAACACTAACTTTACCAACCAGATGTGGTCCAATAACACTATCTTCTAACTTTTGAATAAATTTTGGTATAAATGCTCTTTTTTTGGTAGATATGATAACAAACTCATCTCCACCCAAACGAAATAAAGACTCCTCTTCTCCTATAACACTTTTTAGTCTTCTCGAAACTTCTTGAAGCACATCATCACCTGCATCATGTCCATATGTATCATTGATAGCTTTAAATTTGTTAAGGTCTATAAACATTAAAGCAAAAGGCTCTTTTGCTTTAAATCTCTCTTTGAGTATCTTGTCATATGACTTTCTATTCATAAGACCTGTTAAAGAGTCATGGAAAGCATCTTTTGTAACTTGGCTTAGTGTATTGCTTAGGTTGTAGTTCTCTTGGTGAATCTTAGAGATAAAACGCAGATAAAACAGAGGGATAATCAATGTAGTAATAGCAAAAGATGCCAATATATCATTGTGTGTTTGCCAATAAGGTGATGCTACTAACAACATAGCCCAAGAGACTCCAGCCCCCAAAATACTGATATAAAAGTACAGTAACCCTAACTTCAATCCATTCCACATAACTATCAATACATAAATAGGTAAAAAGAAAATTCCATTTTTTTCAAAGGTAAGTATAACCTCTGTTAGCACAATCATATCAAAAATAATCAATATAGATTTTCTAAAATCAACCCATAGACTTGGTACCTTGACAACTAACATATATATAAACATAGAAAAAAAACTGATACCACCTGTCAAAAAAGCACTTTTTAGCAACTTGGCAGAGTACTCACTAGGAACCATAGATGACAATAAAAAAAGCACCAAAGTACTACCTATAAGGAACTGTAGTCTTTCTAACAAGTACTTTTTCTCATCTTGATACATATTGTATTCATCTATTTGCATATTGGTCTCTTATCTTATTGTACTAAGTTAATTATATAATATTTATATCACAAGAATATAACAAAAATATTATAAAAGTATATTATCAATCCCAAAATAACTTCTTATAGCTCTTGATGTTGGAGTTTTGTTTACATCATTACTACTCTATCAAAGAAATAAAAATAAGTAAAATGCAGATAGTTTAAAAAGTGGTGTTCGAGAGAGGATTTGAACCTCCGACCACTTCGATGTCAACGAAGTGCTCTACCCCTGAGCTACCCGAACATAAATTGTAGAGTGCAATTATATCAAGGTATGCTTAATTTTTGCATACCCACGCACTCTCTTGACATAGCCTATCAAGATGTTCTCCTGCTTGAGAGACACCTGCTTTGATAGCTTTTGTAAGGTTTTCATACGCTTTTAGTTTATCTCTTTGGATACCTTGCCCCCATCCATATAGCAATCCTAAGTTATACTGAGCTTGTGGATCATTGGCTTTAGCTGCTTTTTGTAAAAGTTCTAAAGCTTTTTTAGTATCTTTTGGAACACCTCTGCCTTCGAGATATAAAGTAGCCAAATTGTTATTGGCTTCTATAACTCCTGCCTCTACAGCTTTCTCATACCAATACTTTGCCATCTCTATAGCATGTGGCTTTTTGCCATCTTGAGAGTGATAAAGCCTTGCTAAATTATACATAGCTTTTGCATTGCCTTGCTTGGCTGATTTTTCATACCACTCTTTGGCTTGATTGATATCAGGAGTGACTCCCTTACCCAGCTCATATATAACTCCTACATTATACTGAGCTTTTGCATCACCATCTTTTGCTAGTACATAAAAAAGGTTTAACGCTTTTATGTAGTTGCCTTGATTGTACTCGCTATATGCATCATCAAAAGTATCTGATACAAGCATACTACAAACAGCCAAAAGAGTTAATAGTATTTTCTTCATATATATATCCTTTATATATCTATAGTTTCTGCTATAAATGTCTTGGTAACTTTACCACCAAATCTATAAACACCATCCTCATAACTTACATACAGTTCATCCCCACTTCTAGGATAAACTTTCATCATATCTGGGATATGCCCTTCTAAATAGTTACGGATAAAACATGCCACCATACCTGTACCACAGGCTAAAGTTTCATCCTCTACACCTCTTTCATATGTACGAACAAACATAGCATCATCTTTTATAGTACATATATTTACATTGGCATTGTATTTGTTTCTCATCTCTCTAGCCCAAGAGATATCAAACTCATCAACACTATCACGGATAGCAACTATATGTGGTACTCCACTGTCTATAAGCCAAAGCTTCTCACCATACTCATGTATATCCTGACTCTCTATTATAGGAGGTGTCATATCACTGACTACATACATACCATTGATAGTAGCTCTAATAACTCCAGCACCAGTTAAAAACTCTGCTTTATTATCTCTACAGATACCCTTTTCATGAGCAAAATGAGCTACTGCTCTAGAAGCATTACCACACATACTAGCATAACTTCCATCTGAGTTGTAAAAATCCCACTCAAAATCATACTGAGCATGAGGCATGACTACAACCAAACCATCAGCCCCTACTCCATTTTGTCTATGGCAAAGTCTTCTTGCTTCATCGCTTCTATCTTTTTTCTCTTTGGATATATATATCACAAAGTCATTACCATTGGCTGAGTATTTAGTAACTGTCATCAAAAGCCTCCTATGATATCATCTCTCACCTTTTTGTACTCATTTATCAAGTTATCTACTGTTGAAGAGTTATCTATAAGATGTGTAGCCAATGATTTTTTATGATCTATTGGTAATTGAGAATTGATCCTAAGCAAAGCATCCTCTTTGCTGATACCATCTCTTTGCATCAACCTTTGCAACTGTAACTGAGCAGGAGCATATACAACTACAATATCATCAATATCATAACTACCACCTTCAAAAAAGAGTGGTATATCTATGATATATGGTCTAAACTCTGTATCAAAACTTTCTGATATAGTTGCTATCTCTTCATATATAGCTGGATGGAGCAACTCTTCTAGCTCTTCTCTTTTCTCTTCATCACTAAAAACTAATTCTCCTAAAGCCTTTCTATTGACTTCTCCTCCACTAACTATATGAGAACCAAACTTTGAAGCTATAACAGAAGCATACCTATCTAGCATCATATGTGCTACTTTATCTGCATCTATGATATCAAATCCATCTTGTGCAAAAAGTTTTGAGACACTACTTTTACCAGTAGCTATCCCACCTGTCAATGCTATTGCATATCTAAAAGCCATATTTTACCACTCCCTAAATGATTTTAACTGCATTTTATCATAATGATACACATCGTCTCTAAACTGTAGATTACCATCATAGTCAACAAATGCTGTAAGATAAATGATATCTACAGGTATCTTTTTTGATAATTTTATAATTGTGTTTTTTTTACCTTTGAGTATCTCAAAAGCTCTGTTTAAATCTATATTTTTATCTATAGAGGCAAAAGTTTTAAGTAGCTCTCTTGGTTTTTGAAGCCTTACACACCCATGACTAAATGCTCTTTTATGTCTTTTGAACAAACTCTTTGTTGGGGTATCATGCATATAGACAGAAAATTTATTTGGAAATAAAAACTTTATCTTACCAAGTGCATTTTTATATCCTGGTACTTGAGCAAATCTATATGGCACTCTTTTAGAGTATCTATATGCACCCCAATCTACAGATGCTGGATTAACAAGTTTTGCATTTTTACCCCATCCTGATCTTATCTCTATCCCCTGCTTCTTTAGAGCATTTGGATTGCGAAGCAATTTTGGTATCATCTCTTTTTGTATGATACTTGTAGGTACATTCCAGTATGGATTTAACACGATAAGCTCAACCTCATCACCAAATATAGGTGTAGGATGGTTTGGTTTACCAGTAATGACTTTGATATCTTCTATAGATTTATCATTCTTTTCAAAATGTAACATAAAGTCTGGTATATTTATAACTATATGATACATACCTTCTCTTTTGTTAAGCCACTTGATACGATCAAGATTGAGTCTGATTTTGACTATAAATTCATCTACACTTTTATTTAACTCTTTGAGGGTTCCTGCACCTATAACACCATCACAAACCAATCCATGTTTAGCCTGAAACTTTTTAACAGCATCTACTAGCTTATCATCATACAAAGTATCACTATCCAAAGAACCTTTATACTCACCTGTGACATATAATCTCTCTTTCAAAGAAGGTACACCTGCATCTTTATGATTTGGCTTTAGTTTAGAAGTATGCAAAGCAACTTTTTGCCATCCTCCATTTTTTTTGATATCCATATACCTTACTAACTCTTTTTGAAGCTCTTTGTAGTGATATATATCTGGTATATGATGGTCAAGTTCTTTTGATAAACTCGCTCCAAAAAGAAGCTTTTCAGCTAAAGAGATAGGGTTTATCTTTGGTCTATGAAGTATCCAGTCTGTATGAACATCATCTATCATCAGATTTGAGATACGAGCCTTAAAAGCACCCCAGTTGATACTACCAAAATATAGATAGTTTATATATCCTCTATATAGTTGAGATATCTTAAACTCCATACTGACTTTATCTGCCAAAGAGCCATTGCGTCTATAAACATCAACTGCTCTTTGATGTAAAATTTGTGCATCAGTATATAGTTTCCCATCATGATTTAATGTCTTGTCTTTTTTGATATAATCAAAAAGTTCTTCAGCTGGTTTTGAAAGTTTTGTCTCTTTCATCCATACAGGTACAAACAGTAACTGCTTATACATTTGTCTTAAAAACTTATGCTTAGGTTGAGCTTTAAGAGAGTTTGATATAACTACAGAAGCATCATCTTCATAACTTAACTCATCAGCATATGATATAGAGCATACTATAAAGATACTCAATACAACTCTCATCCATAAACGATACATTACCATCTCCAAATATATTTACACACTTTTATCAAAGATTATAGCAAAAAGATAAAATATATATGCTAAAAACTATTTGTTTACCAAGTATAAATACCATTTATGCCCGTATCAAACAAGAAAAAGAGTGATATATCACAAAATCATATCACACAAATAACAAAAAGCAAAATACTATAAACAGGATAAAGTGCAAAAACCCTTCTAAAACATTTGTCTCACCATCATTGAAGTTAACCATACTTACAAGGAGTGTCAAAGATATCAACATCGTTTGTATAGGTGTCAATGATAAATTTAGCTCCATACCCATTATATAAGATACAACAATCACTGCTGGTATTGTCAGTAAAACTGTTGCCAAAGATGCTCCAAGTGCTATATTGATAACAGTTTGCATACGGTTATCAATAGCTGCTCTAATAGCAGTGATAAGTTCTGGTGCCGCAGATATCACAGCAACACCTACTGCACCTATCGCCATAGGAAGATGAAAAACTTCTAAAGTATGCTCCATAAAAGCAGAAAGTATCTCTGATAATACACCTATCAATACAATATAAATCAACAAAACAGTAGCATGATAAAATGCATTTATATCTTCAGATGCACACTCACTTTCTTGACACTCCTGTAAAGTAGGTTTATACTCAAAAAAGTATTTGTGAGAAGAGAGTTGTACTCTTGTAAATATAGCATAAAGCATCAAAAAGACCACCACATTAAACATCATAAATCTAGTATGGTAAGCCGTATCTAAAAACTCTGGCAATACCATAGCAATACCAATGGCTACCAACAACATAGATAAATAAGAATTAGACGAATCAACATTATAAGGCTGTTCTCCATACTTCAAGCCACCTATGATAGCTGATAATCCCAGTAAACCATTGATATCTAACATAATAGCTGAGTATATGGTATCTCTCGCTAATGTAGGATTATGGGCGTGCATCATCATAATAACTATGATAACTATCTCAACAATCACTGCAGACATAGTCAATATCAATGTACCATAAGGCTCTCCAAATTTATGAGCTAAAATCTCAGCATGATGAGCCACTGCCATAGCTGCATAAATAATCACACCAAATAATATAGCAAAACCTATAAGATTACCTATAGTAGAGCTACTTAAGTGATGTTCAAAAAAAGATATACCAACAAATGTCAAGATTGACAACCATAAACTATACTCTTTAGTTATATTTTTTAAAACTTCCATACTATTCCAATATATCGCTAAAATCTTCTAAAATATTGACTTTATACTTGTCATTGTCTATTTTGACTCTATTATCATCTTGTTTATATAATTTTTTAAATATCTTTTTATACTTATCTATCTTTTTATCTTTCAGGTTATAAGTTTTTACAAATTTCTTTATACTAACCCATTTTTCCAAGACATTCTCTTCTGGTATCATCTCTTCTTGTTCTACTACTTCTATAGCTTCTAAACTTTGAGTATGTCTTTCAATCTGATTTGTATATAGGTTTCTCATCTCATAAAATGCCTCTTTTAAAAGGTCTATCTCCCCTCTTAGGGTTGTTGATATCTCTTTGTTTGACTCTTTTAAGTCTTGGATTGTATCTTTAAGCACAGATATAGTCTCATCTTTGGCTTTTAGTAATTCTTGGTAATTTGCTGTTTGATTTGAGGTTGTAGGTTTAGCTGTAGATTTGGATGTTTTTGGCTTTTGTGTAGTATCAGATGTTACAGTAGAGTCCATAACTATGTACAATTTACCCTCAACATTTTTAGACTTGAGGATACCTCGTTTTATCTTCGCATATACTGCTTGTCTTGATATACCTGTCTCTTTGGCATATTCTGATGGTTTTATTAGCTTTTCCATATCCATCCCTCATATAGTTTAGACTTATATATTAACATAGAAAAGCTAAATAAAAGCATTGTCTTTTACTTTTGTGTACCATCCAATATAGGCACAAACCTTGCCGATTCTAAGGCTTCACTTGTGATAGAATTGTTTCTCTTGTAAAATCTAGTTATGATATGATATCCATCAGCTTGTTCTATAGGGGCTATGAGGATTCCTCCATCTATCAACTGTTCAAACAAAACATCAGGTACTTTTTTGGTAGTAGCAGAAAAGAGTATCCTTTCATAAGGAGCATACTGTTTCCACCCTCTTTGCCCATCATCAAAACGAGCAAAGATATTGTTCATACCCAACTCTACAAAACGCTTTTTGGCACCTTTGAGAAGTTCATCTATCCTCTCTATAGTAAATACTCTATCACATATTTTGCTTAGTATAGCGGCTTGATAACCACTTCCACAACCTATCTCTAAAACACTCTTAACACCTTTTAACTCTAAATGCTGTGTCATTTTTGCTACAGTAAGTGGTGATGATATCCATTGACTCGCTGCCAATGGTAAAGCATCTAGTTTATATGCCAAGTGCTTAAATTCATTTGGCACAAAAGCCTCTCTATCTACACTTAAAAATGCTTCTTTGACATGTTCATCAAGTTTAAAACTTTTTTCTATCTCTTCTACCAATATCTTTCTGCTTCTTGCTTTTATCATGATTATCTCTTATCCCCAAAAATAGAATATAATCTTATCCAAAAAGCTATTAATCCATCACTATATATCGACGCATCTTTTTAACTTCTGAGAGATTAATAACAGATTTGATCACCTTTTTACTATCATCAGCTATATAATCACCTGTAGGTGATATGATAGCTGATGAACTTGCCATATCACTATCTTTGCTATTTGCTAACAATACAAAACATTGATTCATCACTGCCAATGCACGAGAGAGTATTTCAAGATGAAGTTTACGAGGTTTTCCCCATCTAGCTGGGATGATGACTATATCAGCACCTTCTATCTGTTTCCACAACTCTTTAAATCTCAACTCAAAACATATCAAGATAGCATACTTTACTCCATCTATCTCAAATGGTTTTATCTTTTTTGATTTTCCTGCTTTTAGATACTTATGCTCATCACCGAGTTTAAAAAGTTTATATTTATCCTGTTTATATACAACTTTATGCTTATGTATAACAACTGCTTTATTGACAAAATCATCGCCATCTTTAAGTATAAGACTAAAGACTACTATCTGTTCATCTACTACCTTTTTAAGCTCTTTGAGAGCTTTTTGCCCAAATTTGGCTACTGTAGATATGTGTTCATAATCATAAGCACTAAGATAAACCTCAGGAGCTACTATGAGTTTTTGATCTGGATTTTTGACTATATACTCTAGTAAAAAATCCAGATTTTTTTGATATCTCTTTTTGGTTTTGAGTTGCAATACACTAACTGGTATCTTTTGTCTATATACTGACATCATATATCCTAAAAATCATCAAAATCCAAACTACCTTTTGAGTAGTTTACAACATTACCTTCAAAGAAGTTTGTTTTTTGGTCATTGAACTTGGCAAAGTTGTCAACCCACTTGATAGGGTGTTCTACATTGTAAAGTGGCTCTAACCCTACTGCTTTTAGCCTTTGGTCTGCTAGATACTGTATATACTGAGCTATGATTTCATCTGTAAGTCCAAGGATTTGTCCTTGTGTGATATACGCTCCCCAATCACTCTCTAGCTTGACAGCTGAACGAAACATATCATACACATCCTCAAGCAACTCTTTTGTAAACAGTTCAGGGCGTTCTCTTTTGGTTACATTGATCATATTTTGGAAGATAAGCAGGTGAGTTACCTCATCTCTTTGGATAAATCTTATCATTTGAGCAGACCCTAGCATCTTGTCAGCTCTAGCTAGTGTATAAAGGTATGTAAAACCACTATAAAAGTAAATACCTTCTAGTATCTGGTTGGCAAACATCGCTTTGACGATATTTTCATCTGTAGGATTTGATGCCAAGTCTTCATATACTTTTGCTATAGCATCATTTTTGCTTTTGAGTTTCATATCTTTACGCCACAAGTCATATATCTCATCTGTATTTGTAGAGATACTATCAACCATCACAGCATAACTTTGAGAGTGCAAAGCCTCTTCAAAAGCTTGTCTAACAAGTATAAGGTTAACTTCTGGTGAAGTTATAAATGGATTTAGGTTATCGATGATATTGTTAGTTTGCAACGAATCCATAAATATAAGCTGTGCTAGTACCTTGTCATAGGCTGACTTTTCTGCATCTGTTAGCTTTTTGTAGTCGTTTACATCACGAGTCATATCAACCTCTTTTGGGAACCAAGTGTTGTTTAACATCATCTCCCATAGATTATATGCCCACTGATATTTGATATCATTTAACTCAAATATCCCTGTAGGATTACCACCAAAGATTTTTCTATCATTTGTTTTCTCTGTTGAATCTGGATTGTATATCTTTTTGCGTAACATTTTGAAGCCTTTTTATGGTTTTTAAAGTTGTTTTTGATAGATTATACTCAAATATTGATTATAATTTGCTACACTTCATACTATGAAAAATCAAGCACAAAATATAAACAAACTTATAGATATAGTTCCATCAAACTACCCTGCTTTGATGATAGCACACTTTAGCGACAAAGACAACCTGCTTATAGAAGAGTTATACAAAAAAGCTATCAAAGAGGATATAGAGTATCAAATAAACCTTTTAGATGAAGATGCTGAAACATTAAAACACAAATACCAAAATCCTCTCATAAAAATCATCAAATTTAACTTGAATAGAGCCAAATATATGATACAAGGCAAGATTTATGATTTTGTATTTGTAACAGCCAATATAGAAGATATAGATAGCTTTTTACAAAAAGTACACCCTATCATAAAAAACTCTGGAAATATTATCATCCTTTTAGACAAAAAACAAGATACAGCTATATGGCTAAATCTTTTAGAAGATAGATACTTCGTAGCCACAAGTGTGATAGATGACCTACTAGACGACAAATATGTTATCATATCTAAAAAAATGCATGGATGGAAATAGTATGGTCTTTGATGGATTTTCAAAAAAAGGTTTAGAACTTCTATCCAACATCATCAAAAATAACTCCAAAGAGTATCTTGAATCACACAAAGATGAGTATGAAAAATATATCCTAAATCCTAACAAAGCCTATGTAGAAGAGATGGGTGAACACTTACAAATCCTTGTACCTACCATCACAGCCATACCAAAGATAAACCAATCTTTATTTCGTATATATAGAGATGCTAGATTTCATCTAAATGACCCTATCAAAACCCGTATAGGTATCATTATGTGGCAAGGAAGTGGTCACAGGATGCAAAGCAGTAGCTTTTATATGCACTATGACACTTATGAAGTGTTTGTGAGTGCTGGAATTAGAAACTTCAAACCCACCTTACTAAAAACATACAGAGAGTATATCAAGGATGACAAAAACCGTGAAGAGTTACATCACATCTTAGAAGATATAAAAGCCAAAGGATTTCTCATCCCTGAGCCAAAATACAAAAAAATCCCAAGAGGGTGTGATAAGGATGATAGCTATAGTTATCTATATAAAATGGGGGCTATGTATGCTTATACTACATACCAGCCAAATGAGATATTTTTCACACAAGATGTCGTACAACACCACTTCAAGATATATGAAGAGATGTTTGCATTGCAACAGTGGGTATATGAACTAACTTTACACTGTGATACTACAGCTGATGTGTGTAGGTTTAGACCTTAGTTGATATAGCTACAACAATAATC
>Ga0256828_1002641_pt1 | contig 10548 bp, 12 predicted proteins | sample CV88metaG_FD_185993 | JGI IMG/M metagenome (GOLD analysis project Ga0256828, IMG submission 185993) | Hydrothermal vent microbial communities from East Pacific Rise, Pacific Ocean - CV88 | ecosystem: Environmental > Aquatic > Marine > Hydrothermal vents | place: Pacific Ocean: East Pacific Rise... | reverse complement strand
ATTGGATAATTGTCTTTTGACCTGTCATATGGGAGCAAGTACCATAGACAGTAGAACAGATATGGAAGTACAAGCCATAGAAGAAGCTATACGATATAAAAATAACCAACCATTAAAAAATGAGGTGTTTTCAAATGCGTAAAAAAGTTGTGGTTTTCGGTGGTAATGGGTTTATTGGATCTTATGTTGTAGAAGAATTGTTATCAAAAGGATTTGATGTAATCTCTGCAGACTTAAACCCTTCAAGGTATGTAGATGAGAAATATTTTTCTAAATGCGATATTTTAGATGCAGACACAGTAAAGATGCTAGTAAAAGATGCCAGCGTTGTTTATAATTTTGCAGGTTTTGCAAACTTAGATGATGCCATAGCAAACCCTGTTAAAGCATTAGAACTGAATGTCATGGGAAATTTAAATATTTTAGAGGCATGCAAAACACATCATGTTAAACGATTTGTTTATGCTAGTAGTGCCTATGCCATGAGTGACAAGGGCTCTTTTTACGGTATAAGTAAACTTACCTCGGAAAAATTGACAGAAGAGTATTATAAAAAGTTTGGTGTAGAATTTACCATTGTCAGATATGGTTCAGTATATGGAGAAAGAGACTATCACAATAACTATATTTATAATTTACTTAAAAACTCTGTGCTTACTGGCGAGATAAATCATAGTGGAGACGGTGAAGAGATTAGAGAATATATTCATGCTGCAGATGTGGCAAAATTAGCTGTTGATATTATAGCATCGGATGAATTCATTAATGAGCATATCATTTTAACGGGTGTTGAAAGAATGCAAAGAAAAGAACTATTTGAAATGGTAAATGAAATTTTAGGCAATACATTGAGCATACATTTAAATGACGATGGATACCATAACCATTATAAAACAACACCCTATTCTTTCCATCCTACTAGAAGTAAAAAATTGGTTGCGAACCCATATATAGATATGGGACAAGGATTGTTAGAATGTCTAAAAGATATAGAGGAAAATAATAGTGAAGTCATCTAAATTACTCTATCTATCCTATATATTGGATTTAGATACACCTACTTATGGTAATAGAAAGAAGTTTTTCTGTGAAAAAAAATCAGATATACGTAAGGGAGATATGGCAAATGACAGTAGTATAAATACCACTGTACATATCGGTACACATATAGACATGCCTTATCATTTTTTTGAAGAGGGGCAAACTATTGAAGATTTTGATATAGATTATTTTAGATTTAAAAATATTTTATTTATTGATATGATTCCTGATGATATTATTGTGAATAATGATCTGATTCAACGCTTAGAGATGAGTGAGAAAAAAGATAGTTATGATATGCTTGTTGTAAAAACAGGCATATGTAATAGACGACACTTAGATGAGTTTTGGGAAACAAATTATGGCTTTCACCCTGACATTGCATACTACTTGAAAGATAAATTTCCAAATATAAAAGTGATAGGGTTTGATAGTGTTTCTGTTTCTAGCTTTTCTAATCGACTACTAGGAAGGGAATCGCACAAAGCATTTCTAGATCCACAAAATCCCATACTATTGCTTGAGGATATGGATTTGACTTCCTTAAATACAGATAGTAAAATTATAACTTTAGATATTGCACCACTTAGAATAGCTAAGTGCGATGGCTTACCGTGCACAATAATAGCGGAGATAACATAATGGCGTTATTTGGAAATATACAAGATATTAAATCACAAACAGGTAGTGAAAAGTTTGCTAAAGCTTTTGAGTACCTAGATAAAGTTTTTACAAAAGGAAGTACAGAAAACAAACGATTACTTTCATTACCACTAGATGCATTTGAGAAAGTAGCGATAGATGCAAATAACTTTGGATTAGAACAAGTATACTTGTCAAAAAAAAGAGAAGCATGTTTTTTTGAATCTCATCAACAATATATTGATGTGCAATGTATATTGGAAGGCGAAGAAGTTATAGAAGTTAGCAATATAAAATGTTTAGATATTGCTATGCCGTATAATCAAGAGATGGATTTAATCAAATATAATAGTACGAATAAATGTTCTATTATTAGACTTAAAAAAGGTGATATAGCTATCTTTTATCCTGAAGATGGACATATGCCCTGTGTCAGATTAGATGAATCTGTAAAGGTTGTTAAAACTGTTGTAAAGGTAAAGGTTTGATAAAAAATATACTCTTTGATTTTGATGGTGTACTTTGTGAGTCTGTACATATTAAGACAGAGGCATTTTATGAAATGTATTTACCATACGGAACAGATATCGCATTAAAAGTAAAAGAACATCACATAGCAAATGGTGGTATGTCTCGTTATGATAAATTTAGACACTATGAACAAACTTTTTTCGAAAAAAAGTTAGGCAAAGAAAAAATGGCAAAGCTTTCAAAGCAATTTTCTGAGCTTGTAAAGAAAAAAGTTATTGCTGCTCCTTTTGTTAAAGGAGCATTAGAATTTTTACAAAAACATTCTAACAACTACAAGTGCTTTATTGTCTCGGCTACGCCTATTGAGGAAATGAAAGAGATAGCTAAGGCAAAAAAAATAGATCATTATTTTGAAGAGATCTACGGATCTCCTAAAAATAAAATCATCTGGGGAAAACATATTTTAGATACCTATAAAATAGAAGCTGAAGAAACACTTTTTATAGGAGATGCGTTGTCTGATTATAATGCGGCACAGGCACATAATATGCATTTCTTATTGAGACAAACCAATGATAATAGCATCTTGTTTTCCAGTAAAGTAGAGAGTGTTGATAATTTGAATGACCTTGATACATTTATAAGCAACAGATAGTATTAGAGAACCCATATGTCAATAGTCAATTCAATAAAAAATGTACTTAGACCTTTTAAAAATTCTTTACTGTTTAAATATTCTTTACTACCAAAAATAAAAGTTTATAGTGACAATCGTTTTACGGTATTATGTACAGTCTACAATGTTGAGAAATACCTTGAAGAATTTTTTGAAAGTATAACATCACAAACTTTAGACTTTGAAAAACATATTTTTTTATTAGTCATAGATGATGGCTCACAAGATTCCTCAGCTCAAATCATTAAAAACTGGCAAAATAAATACCCTAAAAATATTACATATATCTATAAAGAAAATGGTGGTCAACAATCAGCATTCAATCTAGGTCTACAGCATGTTAAAACACCTTGGGTTACGTTTATAGACCCTGATGACACTGTTAACCCAAGATACTTTCAAGAAGTTAACAAATGTATCAAATTAGGTGTAGATATAGTATCAACCAATATAATCTTTTATTTTGAAGATACTAAAATATATAAACCACATTATTTACACTACCGATTTAAATACAAAATAAAAATAGTAAACCCAATAAGTATGCAAGGGTATATACAATCTACTATTGCAACTGTTTTTATTAGAACAAATTTAATACAGAAGGAAAACTTACAGTTTAATTCTAAAATAAAACCTGTTATGTATGATGGTTGCTTTATCAATAACCTGCTCTTAGCATATCCAAAGTCAAATATTGCTTTTATAAAAAATGCACACTACTATTATAGGAAGAGAGAAGATAACTCATCCCTCGTAAATGCAGCTTGGCAAAACCCTGGTCGTTATATTGATGTCATAAAATATGGGCTTATAGACTTACTTGAAATGTCTCAAAAAGGACATAAAAAGTCTCCCCTCTATATTCAGCGTTATGTTTTGTATCAAATTCAATATTATTATAAAAGAATTGTAAATGGTGGAGATACTTTGTCATTTATGTCAGATAGTGAGATTAATGATTTTAAAAAATTGTTAATTATTCTCTTCTCATATATAGATGCAGAAGTAATTGAATCATGTAATCTTGGCGGTTTATGGCATAAATATAGAATAGGTTTTTATAACTTGTATAAAGATAAAATAATATTTAAACAGGTCTGCTATGTAGACTCATTTGACAAAGGAGAGCTTAGTTTACACTACTATTATCACAGTGAGTCAAATGATAAATATACCTTAAACGGAGAAATTCTTACCCCTATCTCCGAAAATATATTAGAACACAAATTTTTAGATGAAATTTTTCTTTATGAAAAAAGGATCACCATTCCTTGTACGGGAAAATGGAAATATTTTAATGCCCAGATAGGAGATATTGAAACTCAGATTTCATATAAGGCAAAGCGCTATACGCAGGGGATTAAACTTAACAAGATCATCAGCAGTTAGCAAGTATTTCTATCATATAATCTGCTCATATTTTTTACATAAAAGAGGATATATGAACTATAGTTTTTTACTGCTTTCAGGTGGAGTTGGATCTCGAATAAATATTGGGAAACCGAAACAATATGTAAAACTTCATGGTATTCCTATGATTATCTACTCTCTAGTAGCTATTAAAGACCTCAAACAAATTAAAGAGCTCATTGTTAATTATCCGCCAAATGAAAAAGAGAATATGCAACGTTTTGTCAAATCTAGTGACATAACCATACCTGTTATATATGTTCCTGCAGGAGAAACACGACAAGACTCTGTTTCCAAGATGTTAGATAAAGCCAATTATGAAAATGTTATTATTCATGAATCAGCACGTCCCATTGTTACTGAGGAAACATTTATAACGCTTATAAATTCAGAGTTTACAAACTGCGGTTATATGCACGAAATACCTTTTACTGTTGCACCTGTTGACCCTGAATCACGTCTTGTTACCGGATCACTAGAACGAAAATGCTTACGCAATGTTTTATTACCACAAAAATTTGAAACAAAAACTTTAAAACTAGCACATAAAACATCTATAGATAAGGGCTTATTTTTTACAGAAGATGCTTGTCTTTTTGTTGAGAATGGATACAAGTTTCACTTCATAGATGGAAAGGATACAAATATCAAAGTAACTTATAAAAGTGACCTTATTTTGGCAGAAACTCTTTTAAGCCATGACTCGTCTGAGGAGTTTATGATATGAAAGAACAAAAAACAGTTATAGTTACTGGTGCGTCTAAAGGAATCGGCCTAAGTATTGTAAAAACGCTTCTTACAGAGACTAATATCAAATACAATATGATACTTATTGCAAGAGAATCTGAGGCATATACTGATACGATAAAAGAACTTAAATCGTTCTCATCACACACTATCATACCTTATGTATGTGATATTGGAAATAATGAACAGATGAACAACACTTTGGAAAAAATTATTGCACTTGACCTTCAAATTGACCTTCTTGTAAATAATGCCGGCTATACAAATCCTGAGACATTTTTAGATGTTGATATTGAAGACTATAGACATACATTAGAGGTAAATGTCATTGCACCTTTTAGAATTATACAAAAACTTTTTCATGCAGGAAAACACATAAAACAAATTGTTAACTTAGGCTCTACTTCTGGTATTGGGGCAAGACCCGGTTGGATTACCTATGCTGCATCTAAAGCAGCCATGATTAGTATGAGTGATACATTAAGAGAAGAGTTAAGTGTCTTTGGGACAAAGGTTATATGTATCTCACCAGGTAGATGCGCAACAGATCTTAGAAAAACACTTGCCCCAGACGAAGATCCTAGCACAATCATGCAACCAAAGCATGTTGCAGATGTTGTAAAATTCCTCATCTCTCCAAGTGGACATTATATTACAAGTCATAATTTAATAGTAAGACAATAAATATGCTACTCACTGAAACATTAACTTGGATACTAATCTCTCTTAGTATCCTCTTCTTGTTACTAGATTTACTTTTTCAAAAATATAAAATTTATAGAATTATAGGCAATAAACTTCTTGTAAAATTCTCTCTACAATCTAATCTATTCAATCTTCCTTATCGGCACAAGTATCAATCTTTATATCACACCATTAATTTTTTTATCCGAAATGGATATAAAATATTTAAAATATCATTACTGGTTGTTCTTCTTTTTTCTTTTTACACCTCTAGTCTTTACCTTTTTTTATTACCATTATTCATACTGTTCTTTATAGCCTGCATTATATACATAAGTAAAAAATTAAATTTGAAAGACAATGTATACAAAGCCACACAAAAAGCATTAGAAGCATATGCTCCAGTATTTGTTTTTTACTTTAGTGCACCATCAAGTGATTATCTTTATCATATTCATATGTGGCTACCGTATCTAAAAAAAACAAAACTTAAGTTTTATATCATGCTTAGAGAGCCATCTCATCATACACTTCTTATAAAAACGGTTAAAGACATTCCTATAGTTCAGGCTACTACCTTAAAAGAAATTGGGTTATATCTCCCTAAGACTGTAAAATTAGCTTTTTATGCCAATAATGGGTCTCAAAATACACACTTGGTTAGATTCAATCAATTGACACATATTCAATTACTTCATGGTGACTCTGAAAAGCCTCCTAGTTATAACCCTGTCTCTAAAATGTATGATAAACTCTTTGTAAGTGGAGAACGAGCTATTGATCGGTATTATGAGAAGCATGTGATAATTGCAAAGGACATATTTGAAATAGTAGGCAGGCCACAACTATCCCGTATTGATGTTGGTACTTCTAACATTAAAGATGAGAAGATGACAGTTTTATTTGCTCCTACATGGATAGGATTACATGATGATTCCATGTTTTCTTCTTTATTTGATATATTTGAAGTTATCCAATACTTAGTATCGGCACCTTTTCAAGTTAAGATTATTCTTCGATTGCACCCACTTACCAATAAAAACAACCCTAAAACAAAAGCATATTTATCTAAAATTGAAAAGCTCTTAAAAGATAATCATACTGAACATTTATTATTCAGTACTCGTGATATTATAGATGACTTTAATGATACTGATTGCATTGTTACAGATATTTCTAGTGTACCTATAGATTTTTTATATTCAGAGAAACCTATCATTCACATTGATGTCAATCAACTATCAATACACTTTGAAACAGATATAAAATATAGCAAATATAAACAAGGAGTCTATGTCATACAAAATGATATGAGTAATATTGAAAATATCTTTTTAAATGTTAGAAAGAATGATATATTAAAAGAAAACAGACAAAAAATAAAGACTTATTATCATGGATTATTTACAGAGTCTTTAGACTCTATATTTGTCTCTAAAATACATCATTTACTGGAGCATAAAATTTGATCTTTGCGATTATACAGTTTCTCTTTCAATATCTTTTATGGATGGTAGTATATTTTATACCTAAAAATAATAACATTTGGATTTTTGGATCCATGCAGGGTATAAAGTACTTAGACAATGCCCGATATTTATTTGAATATATACATGAAAATACAAGTGTTAATGCTATTTGGATAAGCAAAGATAAGATGATTATTGAAAGTTTACAACAAAAAGGTTATACCGCTTATTGGGAGTATAGTCTCAAAGGAATTATTTATGCTTCTCGTGCCAAAGTAGCAGTAATAACACATCGTGGAAATAGAAATCAAGCTGATCTTCCTTTTTACCTCATGAATAATAAAACATTAATTATCCAATTATGGCATGGAATAGGCTTAAAGAAAATGGCCTATGATGATAATATATTTAGTTTTAAACGTAATGAAAAAGCATTACTATGGAAATTAAAAACTATAATACAAAATACATTCCTACCGTACCTAGGATATCTGAATAAGCCCTCTGTAGTAACTGTTCTAGCAAAAAATACCCAAATAATTTTTGCAAAAGCTTTACGATTAGACATCAAAAATGTTTATATTTCAGGATATCCTAGAAATGATATTCTATTACATAAATCTTTTTTTCAAGATAAAAGAACCATACAGAAATTAATATATATGCCAACATTCCGAGGCTCGGCTAACTCTGATTTTGATCTATTTACTCAGTATCAATTTAATGTAAAAATATTAGATACATTTTTATCCAACATGAATATGGAACTATCAATCAAACTTCATCCATACAATAAACCTTCTCATTACCTTTTACAAGAGATATCACAGGCAAAAAATATTCATCTTCTCAAAAATGAAGATGTCTATGAAATATTAGCAAATTATGATATTCTCCTAACAGATTATTCTAGTGTATACTTTGACTTTCTACTTTTAGATAGACCCATTATTTTTACACCTTTTGATAAAAATGAATATTTAAAAAAAGAGCGTAAATTTTATTTTGATTATGATGAGGTTACACCTGGCCCACATGCAAGTAACTGGAATGAAGTTATGCATCATATATTATTTTATAAAAATTCTCCAGAGGCATACAAGACACCTCGTAATATACTCAAGAAAAAGTTTCATACCTTTACTGATGTCAATAGTAGAGAGCGTATATATGAAATTATAAATAAACAATTAAACAATTAAACAATTAATAATAACAAACTAAATATAAATGCTGATAAATATACTACAACATATGTATATGAAGTAATCATATGTTATCATATATTTTACATCTTTTAAGTATATTTGGAGGCCATCATAATCAAAAAAATAGACTTTGTACTCCCATGGGTTGACAGTGATGACTTAAATTGGCAAAAAGAGAAAGCTAAGTATGATTTGAAATATAATACTGAAGATAAGCATACTCATACCCGTTTTAGAGATATGCATACATTAAAATATGTTCTTCGTAGTATAGAAAAATACTGTCCTTGGTATCATAAAATATATTTAATTACTACAGGACATTATCCAAAATGGCTTGATATAACTCATCCAAAAATAGAACTGATTACACATGAAAAACTTTTTATTGATAAGTCTGCACTACCTGTATTTAACTCAAATGCAATAGAAATGAACTTAGTAAATATTAAAAATTTATCTGAAAATTTTATATACTTAAATGATGATATGATCATATGGGAACCATTAGAGATCAATAGGTTCTTTAAATGCAATAAGCCTATAGATTTTTTTCATCATGCTTGGATTCCCAGAAACAGGTTCTATGAACTAATCAAAGGTAAAGATACTTGGATAGATGCACTTAATAACAATATTACATTAATAAATAACACCTCCTTCTCTGATACAATGAATAATCAGCAATACTATCATTATAGCTATTCACTAAAACAAAAAATAAGTAATTTTTTACAAAAAAATATCTATAAAAAACTCTTTTGGATAAAGCATTGGCATCATCCACAACCCTACTTAAAAAGTAGTATAGAAAAAGTTTACAGTACATATACTAAAGAAATGAAAGATACATCAAGACATAAATTTAGAAGTAGTAGTGATATAACACCCTATTTATATAGATATTGGCATCTGGTTACAGGTAATTTTGAACCATACTTTCATAATGATGCTGTAGTAGTTAGACCTACATCAGTAAAGCATTTAAAAAGTATATGTACAGAAATAGAAAGCTATAAGCATATTAATTTTATCTGCTTTAATGACCAATCAAATGATATAAATAATAATGAATTTAATGACCTTTCTATTGCATTATCACATTATCTTGAAAATAAATTTTCAGATAAGGCAAGTTTTGAAAAAAGATATTCTACATGAAATTTTCTGTTTTAATATCTATATATAATAGAGAAAATTCCATATATTTTCATAGAGCCATGCAATCTATATGGGATGAACAAACCCTCAAACCCAATGAAATCATATTGCTTCAAGATGGCAACTTAACAGATGAATTATACGATATTATCGACCGATGGAAAGAAAAGATAGGTGTTATTTATTAATGTAATATTGTTATTAAGTGCATCTATCCAAGTATCTTTACCTTTGATTAGTTCATAGAACCTGTTTCTGGGAATCCAAGCATGATGAAAAAAATCTGTACTCAATGCAGGAAACTATCAGACAATGATTGGATTTGAAGACTATTATCTTTGGGTAAGGATGATACAGAATGGTTCAACAATGGAAAATATTCCTGAATCTCTTGTCAATATGAGAGCAGGGTTCTCACAGCTAGAACGTAGAGGGGGAATAAGATATATGTTGAATGAAATAAAGTTTCAAAAAAAACTTTTAGATATCAACTTCATTAATTATAATGAATTTATGCGTAATATCTTTACAAGAATTACTATACATATTATGCCTAGTAACATTAGAAAAATAGTATATAAACTAATACGTAAAAAAGATTAAAAGTATTAATTCAAATCAAGCTTGTCTTTCTTAAACAAATACCAATAAAGTAACATATAACAAACAACAAACAACATAACAATTTTTATATTGCAAAGTGAACAATTAGCATAAATAGTAGCAAATACCATGAAAGGCACAATAGAAAAGAGTATAAACAGTGCTGTTAAAGGGTTATTTTTTGTAATTTGTCTATATATCAGCATATGTATATGATAACTATCTGGTTTCATTGGCGATAATCCTATAGATATTTTGCGTATAATAGAAAAGACAACTTCCCAAACAGGATATATAAAAATAGCTAAAACATACCATGGACTTATATCTTCATATTTTCCAGCTAAGAATATACCAATAAGGGCAACAACAAGTCCTAATAAATATGCACCACCATCTCCTAAAAATATTTTACCTTTTGGAAAAACCAAAA
>Ga0256828_1002640_pt1 | contig 10550 bp, 11 predicted proteins | sample CV88metaG_FD_185993 | JGI IMG/M metagenome (GOLD analysis project Ga0256828, IMG submission 185993) | Hydrothermal vent microbial communities from East Pacific Rise, Pacific Ocean - CV88 | ecosystem: Environmental > Aquatic > Marine > Hydrothermal vents | place: Pacific Ocean: East Pacific Rise... | reverse complement strand
ATAATGATAAACACCAGCCTCTGGGAAACTTAATGCAGTGAATACTTCTGGACCATAACTTGTTGTATCATCAACATCTAATTGTCCATAAGGAAGTTCACCTTTATGATAATAAGCAATATTATATCCATTCGGACCAACTACATGAGTATCTAAATCTCTTGGATTTTCACCCCATGTTAACTTAACAGTAATACCTTCTGTACTAACAAGTCCAAATTGTAAACAAGTATCTAAAGTCAAATCAGAGTTTGTAGAATATGTATAATCACCTATTTTAATAGTATTAGAAACTTGATTATATGTAGATGCAACCAAAGTAGATATAGCACCTTTTTTTGCTAAAATATCAAACTCTCCATTACTATTAGTCCATGTATAATTAGAACCACTATAATCAACTCCATTTAAAATAACTTTTGCACCTGACTTTCTATTTCCTTCTGTATCAGAAACACATCCATGAACATTTATATTTTCAAAAAGATAATCAGCATTCCAAGTAGAAAAATGTGTTACTCTACCTTCATAATAATCACCATTTAAAGTTGCTGTACCATCTTGAACCCAAACACCTTGTGCTTCATCAAAATAGTAAAGAGGTATTGTAGTTGGAGGATTACTATTTCTACTTCCTACAGGAATTCTAATTACAGAAGTATCACCTGAAGCTAAATTAAGTTTATTTCCTGCACTATCTTCAAAATCAGCAATAATAGCACCATAACTCTCAATAGGAACTAATTGATTATTTGAATTTCTAACAAGCATATCACCAGGCATAACATCAATATCAAGTGCTGGATTAATAGGTGTAACATTAGCATGTATATTACCACTTGGTTGACTTCCATCTGCTCTTACTAAACTATTTGCAGATATTTCTACTCTAGCTGAAGAGTTTGGTACTTCTACAACTTTATTTGTAGATGCAGAGAAAGTTTCACTTGTACCTACTGGAAGAAGATTTACATTTAAAGTAGCAACTACTCCACTACCTGATAAAGATACAACTTCACTAGTTGTTGCATATCCATCTTTTTCTATTTTAACAACTATTCTATCACCTTCTCCTAGTCCTGTAATTGTATAATTACCATCACTATTTGTAGAAACATGAGTAGTTCCTACTGTTACAGTAGCACCAGAAATTGCCAAAGTAGTATTATGGTCTCGAATAACACCTTTTATACTATTTGTACCTGCTGGGGTAGTTGTTGTTGTAGTTGTTGAACTATTCCCATTATTATTTAATGTTGTTTGAGTCGAACTATCATCACTATCATCCGTAGAACAACCTGCTACGAATATAAATGATATAACCAATAATATTTTCATAATTAATGATTTCATTTGTTACTCCTTATTTTAATTTACTAACATATGTATTTTAACATAAAAAAATTGCAAAAACATGTCTATATGAATAAAATTTAATTTTTTTGATATAATATTATTTATGAAGTATTCACCAAAACAGATAGAAAAATATAAAAGACAGAAATATATATCTTTTTTAGAAAAAATTACCAAAAATTTATTTAAAATGTTTAGAAATCAAAATATTACACAAAATGAATTTTTGGAAAAATTCTCAGAACTAAAAAATGATTTAAAAAAGCATTCTGATATAAAATTATATTCAGAATATCATGAACAGATTTTATCCTATATTCAAAACTTAGATAAAGAGTGTCAAAATGAATTTAAATTAGATGATATTCGAGAAATAAATATGACTCATCTAAATAGATTACAAAAACTAAAAAATAGTACCTCTTATAAAAAGGATAAGCATAAAAATAAATATACAAATCAAGACTGGGGTTAATACAGGTTAAAGTATCTTTATCTCCTCTTCTAATAAAATTCCAAATTGATTATATACCTTTTCTTTTGCTAAATCTATTAAATATTTAGCATCTTTAAAAGTACCATTACCATGATTAACCAAAAAATTAGCATGAATTACACTCCACTGCATATCTCCTTTTTTCATACCTTTTAAACCTACAGCATCAATTAATCTACCAGCATAATCTCCTTTTGGATTTTTAAATACAGAACCTGCACTAGGAAATTTTGGTTGATTAGAACGCAAATTAACTAACTCATTTAAAAGATTATAATTAAATCCATAATTCAACTCAAAACTAACCTCTGTAGCAATACCATTTAATTTGGCAAAACGATAACTATGTTCTATATCAGACTTTTCTATCCATTGATTATTAATTTTAATAGCTTTTATAATATTAAAAAGTTCATACTCTTTAACACCTGCATTCATTGCTACCATTCCTCCTAAGCTACCTGGTAACTTAGATAAAAACTCAAAACCACCTATAGAGTTCTGTTTGACAAAAGATAATAATTTACCAGATGGAGTTGCACATCCTACAACCAATTCATTGTTTTCTATTTTTATAAAAGAAAAATCTTTTGATAACATCATTAGAGGTGGTGGAGTGGGAGATACTAAAAGATTATTTGCATATCCAATAATAGTTCTATCAAATGGTATAGTATCACCCTTCTCTAAAATCAATACTTTAACTGGTTGTCCAACTTTTATACTTGAAAATTTACTAAAATCAATAGTTTTAAAAAACAAAATTTACCTTTTTATATATTTAATAGTATATAATTATATCAATAATTCAAGGAGTTTTATGAAAAAAATAATAACTATTTTTATATTACTAATTATAATTATAACTATACTCTTTCAAAAAAATATCTATAATAATTATAAAAAAAATACAAATATACCCAAAATAATTATTCCACAAAAATCTATTGAATTTATAATTACAAAAAAAGAGAATAATGAGTTAATCTTTAATGGCATATTTGCAAAAATAGAAACTCCAAAACAAATTGCTAAATTTTTAAAAAAATATCATATTGAGCATCAAATAGAGATAAATCCCAAACTATCACCAAATCAAAAAGTTATATCTTTAATAGAAAAAATTTTACCAAAATTAGTAAATAATTATAAAAATTGGAAAATTATATATAAAAATAATAAACTATTAGTTAGTGGTAAAACTGCCAATATTAAATCAAAAAATAATATAGAAAATATATTAGAACTATCATCAATTAATAGTTTTAGCAATATAGAAATAATAAAAGAGTCTATAATTTTATCCAATCTAAAAAATATTATAGAAAAAGAGACTACTAAAGAGGATGAAATTCCAACAGAAGATGAAGCAAAAAAAATCTTATCAAATTTAAAAACTACAATACCTCCACTAAAAAATAATCATTCCATTCAAAAAAGAAAAAAAGAGACAAAAAATAAAAAAAGAAAAAAACATATAGCACATAATAAACTAATAATAAAACATCAAAAAAAAATAGTAAAAAAAAGTACTATAAAAAAAGAATTAACAACAAAAGAGTATCAAAAAATATTAACTCAAAAAGAACCTGATAAAAATATTTTGGCTCTACCACCTATCCAAACTGTGGATATGAATATTGAAGAAAAAATACAAAAAGGAGTTATACCTCAACCAAAGACACCAAAACCATTAATAAAAGAACCGACCATATTTATTAAATCAAATAATAAAATAGACAAAAATATACCATGGGCAAAACTTCATGATATAAATGAAAAAGTAGATGGAATATTTATAAACGAGAATATAAACTAATCAATAGTTAAACCAAGAGATTTCCAACTATTTAAACCTCCTCTATAATAAAAAATTTTATTTTGAGGATAACCTATATCTACCAAGTTTTCTATCATTTTTGATGCTTGATTATCCAATATACCATTATCAAAAATTAATAATTTGCGAACATTTTTAAAATACCATCTACTTTTTACCCTTTTTGCACCTAAAAGCTCAAGAATTTCATCTCTATATTTACTATTTTTATTTAACATACTATAAGGGATATTTATAGCACTAGGAATTGTGCCACTTTTATATAAATCCATTGTTCTTGCATCAATTACTATTCTATCCATATTATTTAAAAGAGATATAAATTTCAATACTTCAAGCTCACCTATAGTTTTAATATGAGCTATATTCATAGGTTGAATACAGTATGGTGGACACTCTCTATTTAATTTATCTACTCTTTGAATATAAACTTTTTTATTATGATAATTAATTAATAATGTATCTATCTCTTCTGATATTCTAACTCTTTTTACACTTTTTTTAAAAGAGCTATTATTCTCTTCTAAACTCTCTAATACAAATGTTTTATCCTCTAATTGATTATTAGAACACTCTTTGTCATCTCTATCTATTAATATAGAACAACCAACATCTGTATCAGCATACAAATAAGATATTACTACAAAAAATACAATTAATATATAATTTTTATACATATTACCTATATGATTTTTCTCTAGCTAAAGAAGCTTTCATTAATTCTGCTAAAGTATATGATTTTGCTCCTACTTCATATGCCAAAATGCGACCTCCTTTACCTAAAACTATAGTCAAAGGTATAACCCCATTCCAACCATAATAAGTTTTCAAATACTCATAAAATCTCTTCTGTCCAGTTCCGTTAACAACATTATAATTAATACCATACTCTTTTATATATTTTAAAGATTCTTCATCAGAATGCTGTTCTGCTTCTATTGCAATAACATCAAAAGTATCTCCCAAATCATTTTTTAGATTTATTAATTGTGGTATCTCCTTTTGACAATATTTACAGTCCCAACCAAAAATTTTTAAAAATACAAGTTTATTCTCTAAACCCTTAATACGAATAGTTTTATCAGATATAGTAAATTTAAAAATTTTTCCATTAATAGATTTAAACTCAAAAGTATTATTAGTTTCCATAAAAGCTGATTTATCTATATTTTCATTATTTTTAAATTTAATATTATATAAATATAATCCAGCTAATACCAATGCTATTATAACTAGAAATACAATTATCCAATTTAATATTTTTTGCATAATTACCCCAATATTTTTTAATAAAAAGAATATCAAAAAAACTATTTAAATATACTTTTGTTTGATTATATTGTTTTATATAAAAATAAAATAGGGTTTTTTTTCACATTTTCATTTTTGCTACTAAGTTTCCCACTATTATTCTTTAAAAAAACGAGACTATCTATGAAAAAAACAATTAAAATACTTTTAACAGAAGATAAAAAAATAAATCAAGATATAATCTTAGGCATTTTAGAAGGTAGTGGTATTAATATAGATATCGCAAATAATGGTAAAGAAGCTATAGAAAAATATGAAGAGTGTAACTATTCGTTAATTTTAATGGATATTGATATGCCTATTATGAATGGTTATGAAGCTACTCAAAAAATCCGTTTAATCGATAAAAATATCCCTATTATAGCCCTTACAGCCCATAATAGTTTAGAAGCTATATCCAAAATAAAAAATGTAGGGATGAACGAATACCTAAATAAACCAGTAGAAGTACAAAGGCTATATGAAACTTTTTTTAGGTATATTAACATAACATAAAGGGAGAATAAAGTATGGATAATAATATTGATTTTTTTAATTCAAAATATATAAATACTCAATTAGGTCTAAAATATTTAAATAATAATAAAAAGTTATATTTAAAAATTTTAAAAAACTTTGTAAATCGCTATAAAGACTTAAATATAGAAACACTTAATAGAGATAGTTTAAAAGATACTATTCACACAATCAAAGGATTATCTGCCACACTCGGTATGTCAACTCTTAGCCAATTAGCAACTACTATATATCAAACTAATAATATAAATTTATTACCTGAATTTTCTAAAGAACTAACTAATATCACAGATGAATTGGATACAAAATTCAAAACTTACAAACAAAAAACTATTTTAATTATAAGTGATAAAGTAATAGATATAGATATTTTATTTGAACTTTTAGTAGAAAAATATGATATTATAGTAGCATTAGATAAAAAAAGTGCAATCGAATCTATTAATACCGAAAATATATCAACTATTATATTAGAAACAGAAATGATAAATTGTAACTCTCTTGATATATATCAATCTATCAAATTAAAAGAAATTTCAACTCTATTTATAATAGATGATTTAGAAAATGCAAATATAACAGATAAAATACCCTATATCACATCAAACCAAATCATTCAAAAACCTTTTAACAAAAAAAAACTGATAGACTTAATAAATACACATTAAATTTTAAATAATATTAAATCATATTAACCAAAATATTATTTAAATATTAATTTAAAATATAATTATATATTTTAAGTTTATTTTAATATTTCAATAGATAAACTTTTCTTAGTAATATCTAAGTATTAGATTTTAATTTAAAAGGAAAATAAAATGAAAGTATTAATGGTTCTAAGTCTATTGAGTATAATGTCATTTGCAGATATTAAAATTGTAACTTCGGCAAAAAGTCCTATAAAAGGTGTAACTATAGAAGAGTTAGCAAAAGTATATTTAAAGAAAAAAGATACAATAAATGGTGTAAAAGTAATACCTATTGATAACAAAGATAGTTATAATGATTTTTGTAAAAAAGTAATAAAAAAAACACCTAAACAACTTAGAGCTTACTGGATGCAACAAATATTTAAAGGCAATAAACAGCCTCCAGAAAAATTATCTGCTACACAAATAAAAAAGAAAATGCAGAAAAATCCTTATATTATATCTTATGCTACAAATAAACTAACAGGAAAAGTAATTTTTACTATTAAATAGTTCTTCTTATAAATTATGATATTATTTCCCCTAATTTTAAAGGGGAATAATAATCTTATGTTCAATCTCACTATTATTCAAAGACTTAGCATTATATTTATAATTATATTAATATTCTTTGCTTTATATGTATCAATAAGTTATCGTTTTACTACAAATACTATTAATGAATTAAATATTATTGTATCAAAAAAATCTAAAATTGCTTTTTTACATAGAGAAAATTTATCTCTACTAAATAATATGATTGACAAATTTAAAGATGTTGCAGATTCTGCTGATAGAGTAAAATTTGAACAGATAAAAAGAGATAAATTAGAAATAGAAAATAAACTAAATGAGTTAAAAAAATATGATGATAATATAATGATAAACAAAGAGAAAGAGCTACTTGATAAATTTTATAAAATAGGAGTACTAACTGCTAAAGAGGTAATAAAAGACTCTAATTATAAAGGTGTGAATATCTATCAAAATATTAGAAATAAAATACACAGATTTTATAATAGTCAAAAAATAAACTCTTATAGTGAACTTATAAATTCTATAAAAAGAGTCTCTAATAATACAAATGATTATTTTAATCTATTTGTACTACTATCTATTTTTGGATTTATTATTATGATAACTATGGCTATATATCTATCTAAAAATATAAAAGAGCGATTTGAAAAAGTATTTAGGTCTTTAGAAAATTTAATAAAAGAAAAACCTGATTTCTCAAAAAAAATGAAGATAGAAAAAAATGATGAAATTGGTATTTTGGTAGATAAATTTAACCAATTACAACAAAAACTAGAAAAAGACTATACAAAAATAAATGAGTTAAAAGAAAAAGCAGAAGATACAGCAAAACTAAAATCAGCATTTTTAGCAAATATGAGTCATGAAATTCGAACACCAATAAATGGAATTGTAGGCATGAGCTATTTAGCACTACAAACAAATTTAACTCCAAAACAGAGAAGATATATAGAAAGAATAGAAAACTCTTCTAAATCACTCTTACATATTATTAATGATATATTAGACTTATCAAAGATAGAATCAGGAAAACTAATTATAGATAAAATAGATTTTGATTTGCGTAAAACAGTAAATAGCTCAATTGATTTAATTAGATTTAAAGCAAAAGAAAAAGGGCTTAAAATAAAAATTAAATACAGCAAAAATATTCCAAAAAAATTATATGGAGATAGTTTAAGAATTTCACAAATCCTAGCAAATCTACTAAGTAATGCTGTAAAATTTACTAATAATGGTGAAATAGCTCTATTTATAACTCAAAAAGAGAATAATATATTTAGATTTGAAGTCAAAGATACAGGAATAGGATTAACAAAAGAGGCTCAAGAAAAACTTTTTATGGCTTTTACTCAAGCTGATGGAAGCACTACTAGAAATTATGGAGGTACTGGCTTGGGATTAGCCATATCAAAACAACTAGTGGAATTAATGGGTGGGAAAATATGGGTAAATAGCGAATATGGAATAGGTAGTAGTTTTATATTCCAATTAGAGTTAAGCCCTACTAAAAATAGTAACAAGTCAGAAAAATCAAATTATCATAAAACATCTCAAAAAAATATAAAACATATAACAAATAGTAGAATTATGCTAGTTGATGATAACCTTATAAATCAAGAAATAATAGTAGGACTACTAGAACACTCTAATATAGAGTTAGATATAGCATCTAATGGTAAAGAAGCCTTAGATATGTTTGAAGTAAATAAATATGCCCTTATTCTTATGGATATACAAATGCCTATTATGGATGGATATAAAGCTACCCAACTAATACGACAAAAAGACCCCAATATACCTATTATAGCACTTACAGCAAATGCAATGAAAGAAGATATAGAAAAAACAACTCAATATGGAATGAATTCTCATATTAATAAACCAATAAATGTAGAAAAGCTATATCAAACTCTTTTCAAATACATAAAATATGATAAAGAAGAGATGCAACAAAACTTATATACAAATAATCAAAATTTTAGAGATGAACTTTTTAATAGATTAGAAAAAGCTATAAAAAGCAAAAGACCTAAAAAATGTAATGAAGTTATAAAAGAGATAGAAAATTATACTTTATCGAAAAAAGACAAAAATACTTTTATTCAAATAAAAAATCTCGTTAAAAACTATAAATTCCAAGAGGCTTTAGAGATTTTAACTATCGAAGTGGATTAAACTTATATCCCTCTCCATAGACATTACAAATTGCATCCTTAGGGATTTTTTTTCTAACTAATTTAACTAAAGCTCTAATTTGATTAGCATCATACTCTTTATCAAAATCATCATATGATAAATAATTAAATATCTCAAAAAAAGTAAAAACTTTATTAGTATCAGAAGATAGTAAACAAAGAAGTTTTCTTTCATTTTTTGTCAACTTTACTTCTACTCCATTATCTACAAGTACACCTTTTTTAGAATTCCAAATAATATCTTTATCCAAAAGAAAAATATGCTTTTGATTATTATTTCTATTCTCCTCTATCTCTTCTTTAGCTCTATTTAAAGCCTCTCTTAAAATATCTATCTCTATTGGTTTTAATATATATTTAATAAGATATAATTCTATAGCTTGTAATAAATTCTCTTGTGCTCCATAAGCTGTTGTAATAATAATTTTTACATCTTTATCTATCTCTCTAATCTTTTTTGCCAATGTTAATCCATCAATCTTAGGCATATTTATATCTAATAAAATTATATCGGGTCTATATAACAAATATAACTCATATCCCTCTTCTCCATCATTTGCACAATAGACTTTCTCTGCATATTCTTCTAAAATATCTATATAAATAGATTGAATATCTTTATCATCCTCAATATATAATAATTTTATAGTATCCAAATATAAAATCTCCCAATTTTTATCAAAAAAAATTATTTTTAAATATTTTCCAAAGAGAAAAAATATAATTATAAAATATTTCATTATTTTTTTTATTATATCTAATTTTTTTCATTATTTATACCAATTTGGTCGGTATCATTACATTAACAAAAAATAAAGGAAAATAAAATGAAAAAAATTACAAAGATAGCAACATTAACTCTACTATTAGGAACAAGCTCAATATTTGCATCAAATGATTATGCCATAATAGACAACTATAAATTATTAAATGATATGAAACTTGCGCAAAAACAACAAGAGATTATTATTAATATAAATAATCAACTAAATAAAAATAAAATAGATATTAAATCTCTTAAAAATGCACAAAATAGATTTAATAAAATTCTTTTAGGTCTATCAAATGGAGATACTTCATTAAATTTAAAAGGTACAGATATACCTCAAATAAAAGCAAAACTTAGTGAAGTTCAAAAGCTTTGGATAAAAGAAAAATCAATGTTAAATAATAAAATTATAAATAATGATGAAAAAGAAAAAGCAATTGCTAATTTAAATAACATTATGCTAAAAATGAGTGAAGCTATTGCATTATATAATAAATCCTATGAGAGATTTAAACAAAAATCAAAATTAGCTCTATTAGTAAGTCATCACATGAGTAGTAAAAAAAACCAAACTTTTGCATTTAATATAGTTCAATAAAAAGTCATTTAAATTTTCCTTACAAGGATATATATAAATTATATCCTTATGTATCTTCTTTTCTACATTAAAATAAAAATAATTAAACAAATCCAAAAATACTTAAATAAGAAAAAAAATAAAAAAAGGAAGTAAAATAAAAAGGTATAAAAGAAAAGAAAATCAAAGCGGCGGCGACCTACATTCCCAACTCAGACAGAGTAAGTATTATCGGCGATGGGAGGCTTGACTGCTGGG
>Ga0256828_1002639_pt1 | contig 10552 bp, 7 predicted proteins | sample CV88metaG_FD_185993 | JGI IMG/M metagenome (GOLD analysis project Ga0256828, IMG submission 185993) | Hydrothermal vent microbial communities from East Pacific Rise, Pacific Ocean - CV88 | ecosystem: Environmental > Aquatic > Marine > Hydrothermal vents | place: Pacific Ocean: East Pacific Rise... | reverse complement strand
TTGTAAAAGTGCTTGAACATTTGCATCATCAGCCAAAGCATATGTACCATCCCATCCACCAGGAAGTACTACCATATCAAGAGTATCAGCACTACACTCCTTTACATGTAAGTCAGTTTGGATACAAATACCATTTGCACCTTGCACAATTTTCTCATCACTCAAAGAGGCTACAAGCACCTCAATCTCAGCTCTTCGTAAAACATCTATGATACTTACAGCTTCTATCTCTTCAAAACCACCTGCAAGTGGAACTAAAACTTTTGACATCTAAGACTCCTTCTATATTTTTCAGTAAATTATACTCATAAATATATTTACTCTCTTTTAAGTAGATATTTTTATAAAAATTTCGTTAGAATATACCAAAGAGGAGATTATCATGGAACAAAAAGCAACTATTTTGGCAGTAGATGATGAAACAATCAATCTCAACATTCTCATAGACCTTTTAGGTGATTCCTATGATGTTGTAGTCGCCCGTAATGGTGAAAAAGCCCTCAAACAAGTAGCAAAAAGAGAAGTTGATTTGATTTTACTTGATATTATGATGCCTGAAATGGATGGATATGAGGTATGCCGTATTTTAAAATCGAAGCCAGAAACGGCAGATATACCTATCCTTTTTATTACAGCAAAAACAGATGATGAGAGCATTGTCAAAGGGTTTGAAACAGGTGGTGTAGATTACATTACAAAACCATTTCGCCCCATAGAACTCTTAGCAAGAGTCAAAACCCATCTTAAACTAAGTCAAACATTACAAGAACTTGACTTTATGGCTTCACGAGATCCTATGACAGGTATCTATAACAGACGACGATTTTTTGATTTAGCACAAACTTTACTCGATACAAAAGAGAACATTTTTGCTGTGATGATAGATATAGATAAATTTAAACGCATCAACGACACCTATGGACACCCTTTTGGAGATGTTATTATAAAAAGTGTCGTAAAAACCATTGCTAGAGATCTTCCTGAAAATGCTATTTTTGGACGCATTGGTGGGGAAGAGTTCGCCATACTCATAGAAGATGACTCCAAACTCTCTGTTATCAATCTTATAGAAAAAATTCGTAAAGATGTAGAGGAACAAGAGGAGTTTTACGAAAATCAATCTGTACCTTTTACCATTAGCAACGGCATCTCTCAAAAAACATCAAAGGAGAGTTTAGACTCCATTTTAAAAAGAGCAGATGAAGCCTTGTATGAAGCAAAAGAGACAGGTAGAAACAAAGTATGTTTTAGAGATACTTAAGAGATGTTATTACACTCTAAAATTCTTCAAAAAGCCCTTGCAATCGTGGCTTTACTTATCACTGGCTATATTGTTGCCATTGCCACTTTTGCACTCCCCCAAATTGACAAGAGTATTGAGTATCTTGAAGAAAAAAACGCAAAAAGTGTACTTGACAAGGTTGTTACCCTTTCTAAAAATGTACATAAAGACTTACTCTCTTTTAAAAAAATCTCTCTCCAGCGACACAAAGATGAATTAAAACACCTAACAGATGTTGCATGGTCTATCATTCAAGCGAAATATGATCAATCAAATAAAAACAATGAAAAAGAGCTACAAGCTGAAGTAATCGCTCTTGTTAAAAAATTGCGTTATGCAAATAATAACTATTTTTTCATTAATGACTATAACTCAAGAACTGTGGCACACCCTTTTGTAAAGACAGGAACAGACTACAGTCATATTAAAGATACAAAAGGGAATCTTATCGTTCCACCTATGATTGAAGTAGCTCGAAAATATGGTGAGGGATATACAACATACTGGTGGAAAAGAGATGCAAACGATACAAAAGCATACGAAAAACTCACCTATACAAAAAACTTTCCAAAATGGAAAATGACTATTAGTACTGGAATGTTTATAGATGATATTGACAAAGAGGTACAAAAACGCAAACGAGAACTTTACAAACAGCTCCAACACATTATGCAAACAACAACTATTGGTAAAACAGGCTATATTTATATCTTCGATAAAAATGGAAATGTGATTATCCACCCCAATCCAAAATATCAACATGCCAATATTAAAAACCTCAAAATCAACAACCAATATATTTTTCATGCCCTCGTTAATGCTGCACACAAAGATGGTGTTTTTCACTATAAATGGGATAAACCTACAGACAAAGGAAACTATATCTACGATAAAGTCTCATGGATACAGTATCTTCCAGAACTTCAATGGTATGTTGTTGCCTCTGCATACAGTGATGAGCTTCATGCAACTTCTAAAAAACTACAAAATAGAATTATCTTTTTGGGTCTTGTAGTACTTCTCATCTCCATCTTTGTCAGTATAATCTTTTTTCAAAAACTTCTCAAACCTATCTCTACACTCAAAGAAGCTCTCAACAAAGTGATAGCTGGAGATTACACTATTCGTTCTCAAGTAACAACAAATGATGAGATGGGCGTTTTATCAAAAAACTTTAATCTTATGGTCGCAACGATAGAAGACAACATTAAGAATCTTGATAATAAAGTCAAAGAAAAAACCAAAGCCCTAGAAGAAGCAAAAGAGAAAGCTGAGGAATCTGCAAAACTCAAAGCTGAATTTTTAGCAAATATGAGTCATGAGATACGAACACCTATGAATGGTATTTTAGGGATGCTTCACCTTGCGATGAAAACAGATTTAACCCAAAAACAGAGAAACTATTTACAAAAAATAGATAACAGTGCACAAACACTCCTTGGTATTATCAATGATATTCTCGATTTTTCAAAGATAGAAGCTGGAAAACTTACCATTGAAAAAGTCGAGTTTGATCTTTATAATGTAGTAGAGAGTGTTGTCAATCTCATTGAACTCAAAGCACAAGAAAAAAATATAGATATTGTTGTAAACTACTCTCAAGATGTTGGAGAATATTTTTATGGGGACAGCCTAAGAATTACACAAGTCCTTACAAATCTAATGGGAAATGCAATCAAATTTACACAAAAAGGTGAAGTGGGAATATATATCTCAAAAGTTGCACCTGAAAAGTTTAGATTTGAAGTAAGAGATACAGGGATAGGACTCACACAAGAACAGATACAAAAACTCTTTCATGCCTTTTCTCAGGCTGATGGCAGTACCACAAGAAAATATGGTGGTACAGGTTTAGGACTCACTATATCAAAACAGCTCATAGAGTTGATGGGTGGAAAAATCTGGGTTGAGAGTGAATATGGTAAAGGGAGTAACTTTATCTTTGAAATAGAACTTCAAGAGCAACATAAAGAGAAAACTTTTCGAATGTTTGCAGATAAAAAAGTGCTCATTGTTGATGACAGTGAATCGTGGCATGAGATTTTACGCAACGCTTTAGAGATGTTTGGACTCCAAGTTGATTCAGCATACAGTGGTGAAGAAGCACTCCAAAAAATGTTTGAGTGTAAAAACCGTTATGATGCGATATTAATGGACTGGAATATGCCAAACCTCAACGGTATAGAAACAACCAAAAAAATAAACGAGATGTGCCAAAACTGTTCTAAGAAAGATTCATGTGATATGAAACTTCCAACAAGTGTCATTATGATTAGTGCCTATAGACAAGACAGTATCATCACACAAGCACAAGATGCTGGGATAGAGATCTTTTTACAAAAACCACTCAATCCTTCCCTTTTAAATGATATACTCAGTGGTATTTTTTTAGACAAAAACACTTTAGAGGAAAATCATGAGCTCAAACAAGTAAGTTTAGAGAATGAGATATATAAACTCAAAGGTAATCATATCTTGCTTGTAGAAGACAATGAAACCAATCAAGAGATAGTGATGGGGCTCTTAGAGGAGAGTGGCATTGAGATAGATATAGCCAACAATGGAAAAGAAGCGATAGAGAAAGTGGAGCAAAATCCTCATCTTTATAAACTTATATTTATGGATATACAGATGCCTGTTATGGATGGTTTTGAAGCGACAAAAATACTCAGAGAACGCAATATAAAAACCCCTATCATCGCTCTTACTGCCAATGCAATGGCTGAAGATATAGAAAAAACACAACAAGCTGGAATGGATGCCCATCTTAATAAACCGATAGAGGTGGAAAAACTCTACCAAACACTCTTTCACTATCTACCAATCACGACAGAAAAAGACACTACAACAGTAACATCTTCCAAAAAACAAGAAACAGCAACACTTACATTACCAACATTTGAACATCTCGATACAAAAATAGCACTCCAGCATCTTGCAAACAACACAAAACTTTTACAAAAAATCCTCCACGATTTTTATAAAAACTATGCACAAGTAAAACTAGAAACGATGGATGCAACAACTTTAAAAAGAACAACCCATACCATTAAAGGGCTGAGTGCAAATATAGGTGCTATGGAGCTTCACGCCATTGCAAAACAACTCGATGAAACACAAGACAAAGCATTGTTTGAAGCATTTTATACACAACTCCATGCTGTAATGGATGAGATTAAAGAGAAACTCCAACCTCCAACACCAACAACTTCACAAAAACCACTCGCTACACAAGAACAAAGAGAAAAACTCTTTCATACCCTTGAAGATGCCCTTGAAGATGAGATACCAAAAAATATAAACAAAGTGATACAAGAGATTGAGCAATACAGTTTTAACGAGAGTGACACCACCATCATACAAAAAGTACAGGAGTCTATAGATGATTTTGAATTTGAAGAGGCTTTGGAGATTATAAAGGAATACAAACAATGAAATACACAAAAAAAACACTGATAGAAAACTTTTCCTGTCAAGATAATGAAACTTTAAAAATTGAAAAGAGTGCCCTAGAAGATGCCCTTTTAGCAAATGGCGAACATTTTGTAATAGAGCTTTCTTATGATGATGTAAGAGATGAGCTTCACAAGAAAAAACTCCGTAACAAACTTGCAGAAGCACTTAGCATCTTCGTATGCTTTGAAGATGATGGAAAACATTTTGAAGATATAGCCTCTTTTAGTCGCTACATGTATGAACATACCCAAGAGGAACAACATCTCCAATTTGGTATAAAAAACACAAAAAAACTCTCTAACAAACCAGTAAAAATACTCCTGTGTGGTATCTTTCCTATCAACCAAATCAGTATTGCCATTGCCCCTCACCTCTACCGTTTTATTCAAACAAACAAGAATGTTTTAGAACCAAAATTTCGATATGTTCGGGAACTTCTTTCAAAAGAGCTCAATATCCCCATACTTCCCGTAGAGCATTATGAAGATACAACACTGCAAGCCAATGAGATTGTACTCAAAGATACAAAAACAAAAACTACTCTTGGGCGTTGCCATCTTACAACATCAACGCAAGATGAACAAGAGATGTTCCAACTCATAGACAACTATCTTCTTGCCATCATCTCCATCTACAAAAAACTTATGCCAACAAATCAATCAAAGGAACTATAATGGAAGTTTCATCTCTAAATAATTACAATACACTTGTAAACTACCAAAGAATCACAACCCCAAAAAATCCTTCTATACTTCCTATTGAAACTCCTCAGGAACAAGAACCTCAGCTCACACCAGAGCAACAACTTGAACTTCAAAAACAACTTGAAGCACTTCAAGAAAAAAAAGCACAAGAGGAGCAAGAAAAAAAAGACACACTCAGAGCTTTTACCATGGACTACATAGGGACACAGTCAAAAAAAACACAATTTGAAATATATCTTTCGGGAATGCTTGAAAATGATGTAGATATAACCAACGATATAAATATTATAGAATCTTTGCGTGATGTCAAAAAGCAAAATGAGCTCATTAATGGCTATGCCACTTATAAAGAGTTGCAAGAAAAATTAGAAAATAGTTTTATGGTGTAGATGATGAAAAGTATAACTCTTTTTTTTCTTATTCTTTGGCTTTTTATAATGGGTGGATGTATGCAGCAAACCAAAGAAAAAAAACTTATCATAGCCACAAATTCATGGATAGGATATATCCCTCTTTTCTATGCTCAATCGACAGGAGAATTACAAAAACTTCATATTACCCTGAGCCTTAATGTTTCTCTTGCAGAAGCCTCCAATATATATGCTATGGGGCAAGCAGATATGGTCACAACAACTCAACATGAATACTTTACACTCCAAGATATGACACATAATATTTTTCCAATTATGCTCATAGATAAATCGTACGGTGGTGATATGGTTTTATCAAACAAATCACTCAAAGAACTTCATGAAGCAAAAAAAATTGATGCCTATTTAGAGATTGACTCTATCAATGCTGAAATACTCAAAAGCTTTTTAAATCAACAAAAAATAAAGAGTTCAAAAATCAACTTTATTAATAAAGATCAAGAAAAAATTCAAACACTAGAGAACATACCAACACAAGCTATCTTAATAACAACCTATTCCCCATATAATATCACTTTAATCAAAAAAGGATTTATTGAGCTCTCCTCTACAAAAGAGGAAAACCTTCTTGTTTTAGATATGCTTTGTGGGAAAAGAAGCGTAATAGAAAAAGAGCACAAAAGACTTCAAAAACTTAAAAAAGTACTTGATAAAGCGATTGATGAGATACAACATAATCCAAAAGTAAGTTATACTTATGTAAAATCTTATCTTAATAACATCTCTTATGAAGAGTATCAAAAAGCACTTCAAAATATTCGTTGGATCAATAAGCCAAAGAGTATCCTGCTTCAAAAGATAGATACACTAAATATAAAAACAGAGTACCTTTTACGATGAAACATATATCTATAAAAACTTTTACACTTATTATGCTTGTTACTTTCATTCTTGGAGAATCTTTCATTTTTTACAACTTTTATAAAGATGCAAAAAATAATATTGAAACACTCTTAAAAACCAATATACAAGCACAGATACTCAATCTTCAACACTACATCAATTCCAATGTGGAAACAAATAATCTTCAAAATATCACAGCTCAACTCGATAATATGATAAATACAAATATTCTCTTTGATGATATGCATATTCTTTCAGATAAAAATAAACTTCTTTACTCATCAGACAGAAGTCAAAGATCTTACCATTCTACTGTTTCATGCACACCTATTACTAACATAGACACAACCAATATTTTTACACAGAAATGTTACACATTTTCCATTAAACTTTTCCATCAACTCACCCCTTATTACTATACAGATGTCTTATATATCAATCAAAAATATGTTAATTCACTCCTTAAAAGTCAATTTATAGATTTTGCATCCCTCTTTTTTATTTTTATTGCTATTTTTTCTCTCATTTTATGGTATTTTATCCATACAATTATTATCAAACCTGTTGAAGAGTTAAGAGCATATGCACATCGTTCAACACAAGAGACCAAAACATTTTTAATTACAGAGTATGAGAGTATACGCTCTTCTCTCCAAGCAACATTTCAAAGAATGCACCAAGAACAAAATGAACTCTATACTCTCTCAACAAAAGATTCTTTAAGTGGCTTATACAATCGTCATAGTCTCATCAAAAAGCTAGAATGGCTTATTTCCCAAGCAAAGCAACAAAATAAAGAGTTTGCACTCCTTTTTATAGATTTAGATAATTTTAAAAATATTAATGATTCTGTAGGTCATGAGTGTGGTGATCAAGTTTTACAACATGTTGCCAATATTCTCCTTGAATCTGTTCGAGATAATGATATAGTAGCACGACTTGGTGGTGATGAGTTTGTCATTGTTCTTCCTCACTCTCACGATGAAACAAATATTATTGAGATTACACAACGCATTAAGAAAAAACTTGCACTTCCTATAGAATATAAAGGAATTCATGCAAGAATCACAGCAAGTATAGGGATAGCAATCTATCCACACGACGGTGAAAATGTTACAGAGCTTATCAAACATGCTGATATTGCAATGTATAAAGCCAAAGAACTTGGAAAAAACCACTATCACTTTTTTACAAAAAAACTTGACCATATCATTCAAGAAAAAATTACAATGCAACAATATCTTCTTGATGCACTCCAAAATAACTATTTTAAACTTCATTATCAACCAAAAGTAGATATACAAACAAACACCATTATTGCTTGTGAGGCACTCATTCGTCTTCATCACCCTCAAGAAGGGATTATACCCCCTTATAAGTTTATTAGCCTCGCAGAAGAAACAGGGCTTATTGTTAACATTGGAGAGTGGGTCATTACAGAAGCAACACAACAACTGAAAAAATGGGAACATACTCCACTGCGTAACATCCAAATCTCCATCAATGTTTCAGCTGGACAATTACAAGATACAAACTTCCTCACACACCTCAAAAAATATATACAAGATATAAACTGTTCAAAACTCGATATTGAGCTTACAGAGTCTATGCTCATTTCTGATTTTAATGAAAAAATAGAGATTGTCAACAAACTCAAAGAGCTTAACCTTTCCCTTTCACTTGATGATTTTGGAACAGGATACTCTTCACTTTCTTACCTTAAAACGATTCCATTTGATACACTTAAAATTGATAAAGCCTTTATTGATGATATAGAAAAAGTCGATGGACAGTCTTTTGTTGAAATGATTATAAAAATAGCTCAAACACTTCATATGAAAGTTGTTGCAGAGGGTGTAGAGACACAAACACAACTTCAAATGCTAGAAGAACTCGGGTGTGATCAGTACCAAGGATACTACTGTTCAAAACCTGTTGTTGCCAAAGATTTTGAACAACTTTTTCAAACGAAGAAGTGCGACTAATTAAACTGTTACCTTATTTTTAGTACAATCTCTTTAATTTTTTAAAGTGGATGTACTATTATGAACTACTATAACGCTATCAAGCCTCTTTTATTTCAATTTCAACCAGAAACGGCACATCATATTGCTGAATGTGTACTTCGTTTGCCAAATGTGTGTCAAATACCATTTAACCCTTTTTTAGAATCCCATTTTGTTACAGATAAAGTGTTAGAACAAACACTTTTTGGGCGTACTTTTTACAACCCTGTAGGACTTGGTGCAGGTTTTGATAAAAATGCGACAATGATTCGTGGTATACAAACGCTTGGGTTTGGTTTTACTGAGATAGGTACCGTAACACCTCGACCTCAAGAGGGAAATCCAAAACCTCGTATGTTTCGTCACATAAAGGAAGAGAGTATTCAAAATGCTATGGGATTTAACAATGACGGTGCTTATAAAGTACTTCAAAGACTCAAAAAACGCTACCCTTTTACAACCCCTATCGGCATTAACATAGGGAAAAATAAAATAACCCCTGAGAGTGAAGCTATCAATGACTATACACATCTCATTAAAGCTTTTGATGGTTTAGGTGACTATTTTGTTATCAACATCTCTTCACCAAATACACCTGGACTTCGTGATTTACAAAATGAAGCCTTTATTACAGAACTTTTTGCACAGGCAAAAGCACTCACAAAGATGCCAATTTTACTTAAAATTGCACCAGATATGACCCCAGAAGATGCTGTAGCACTTACAACACTTGCTGTTGAAAAAGGGGCTGATGGTATCATCGCAACCAACACAACCATAGACTACTCTTTAGTTAAAAATCCTAAAGATATAGGTGGTATCAGTGGAGCTGTACTTAAAGAGAAAAGCTTTGCCATCTTTGAAGCGATAGCAAAAGAGCTTTATGGAAAAACGACACTTATCTCTGTTGGTGGTATCGACTCTGCTCAAGAAGCATACAAACGCATTAAAGCAGGTGCTTCTCTTGTTCAAATCTTAAGTGGCATTGTTTTTCATGGTCCAGATATGATTATGAACATCAACAAAGAGCTTATAGAACTTATCAAAGCTGATGGATACAGCAACATAACAGAAGCAATCGGGGCAGATAGAAAGTAATGAAACTGCTCCCTACCCTTTTACTCAGTACCTCATTAATGTTTGCATCATCTCTACAAAATGATACAAACAACACACAAATACAATCTAAAAAAGAGACAATAATTATGCCTTCACCACTTCCAAAGTATGAAACAAAAACACTCAAAAACGGTCTGCAAATTGTAGTGATTCCTCTTCATAACCAAACAAATGTTATCAGTACCGATATTTTTTACAAAGTTGGTAGCCGTAATGAAGTGATGGGAAAAACAGGAATTGCTCATATGCTAGAACATATGAACTTTAAAAGTACAAAAAATCTTCCAGCAGGTGAATTTGACAAAGAGGTGAAAAGTGTTGGTGGTGTCAACAACGCTTCTACAGGTTTTGATTATACACATTACTATATAAAATCATCAACTAACAATCTTAAAAAGTCGATTGACCTCTATGCTGAACTTATGCAAAATCTTAGCCTTAAAGATGAAGAGTTTCAACCAGAAAGAGATGTTGTGACTGAAGAGAGACGCTGGAGAACAGACAACTCACCTCTTGGGTACCTTTACTTTAGACTCTTTAACAATGCTTATATCTACCATCCATACCACTGGACACCTATTGGATTTATGAATGATATTCGTAACTGGAGTATAGACGATATTCGTGATTTTCACAGCACTTACTACCAACCACAAAATGCTATTTTAATGGTTACTGGTGATGTTGATCCTAAAACAGTGTTTAAAGAAG
>Ga0256828_1002638_pt1 | contig 10553 bp, 7 predicted proteins | sample CV88metaG_FD_185993 | JGI IMG/M metagenome (GOLD analysis project Ga0256828, IMG submission 185993) | Hydrothermal vent microbial communities from East Pacific Rise, Pacific Ocean - CV88 | ecosystem: Environmental > Aquatic > Marine > Hydrothermal vents | place: Pacific Ocean: East Pacific Rise... | reverse complement strand
TCCCTATCCAGTTTTTTCTTTCCCTTTTCTTCCTCCTTTTTTCTTTTCCTCCTTTTCCTTCTTATCTTCTTTTCCCTCTCCGATTTTTTTTCCTTTTTCCCTTTCCTCTTCTTTATCGAGCCAATTCCCGTTCAAACCGATTCCCATTTTATCCTTTTTTCTGCACCTCTTTTCCATAGTCATCCAATTGGGCTACTCCAATTTTATTGATAACTCTCTAATTTTTGGAAATAGAAATTATTGACAGGGAATTGGCGGGTGAATAGTTTAAATAGTAAAGGGTCGGTTTTTCCAATCCCAGCCAGTTTCTAATTCCAACTCCTACTGCCAAATGGGCAACCATTCCAACCAATGGTGGAAATTGACCAGAAACCGGTTTCCAATCTCCAGAGGGTAAAAATTCCCTCCCTTCTCCCGGGGAAAAATAGGCAACTGCTCCTCTCCATTCTTCCACTCCCGAATAGACCCATGGTTGTGAATAGCGGGCAGAAAGGAGAATAATTTGATGTCGACTTTCCAAACGGTCAGTTCCATCAAAAATTATCCATTTCCCTCGATTGAGCCCATACTTTTCCCATTCTATTTTTTCCACTTTTCCAACTACCCCAATTACCGGCGTTGAACATCGATTTAATCGGTTAGCCAACGCTTCTACTTTAAATTTTCCCACATCAGAGAGGGTATATCCAAACTGTCGATGAAGGTTGGAGGTGGAAATTCTATCAAAATCGACCACTACCACTTTTGCCAATCCTATACAACTCAAGCCTTCAGCAATTGAATAACCTAATCCACCGGCTCCAACTACCAGTGCTTGGAGGGAAGCCAGTCTCTTTTGATTCTTTTCTCCAAGTAATTCAATTTGTCGGCAAAACATCTATTCCCTTTTTTTTTGTTACAATTTACCAAAAAGGGAGGGTAAAAATGGAAACCATTTTAAAACGGGTAAAAGAGGCAAGTAGAATTTCTGCTACTCTAAAAGGTGAATTGAAACGTCGGTTATTGGAAGAAATGGCAGATGAATTGGAAAAACAGGAAAAGGAGATTTTAAAAGCCAACTCCAAAGATTTACTCTATGCCAAAGAGGTAAATTTAAATAGTGCCCTCATCGACCGGTTACTTTTAAACCGAAAACGGATTAAAGGGATGGGAGACGCCCTCCGGACTATAGCTACTCTAAAGGACCCAGTGGGAAGGGTTGTGGAGGGATGGCAATTGGACAATGGATTAAAAATTGAAAAGATAAAAATCCCGATTGGAGTAATTGGAATTATTTATGAATCTCGACCCAATGTTACCAGTGATGCCGCAGGATTGTGTCTAATGAGTGGAAACGGAGTTATTTTAAAAGGCGGGAAAGAGGCTAAAAATTCCAATATTGCAATTATTCGAATACTTCAGCAGGTTTTAAAACGGCACAATTTACCGGAGGAGATAATTAGTCTAATTCCAGATTATTCCCGGGAAGGGGTTAAATGGCTTATTCAACAGGATAAATATCTGGATTTAATTATTCCTCGGGGTGGAGAGGGTTTAATCCGATTTATAGCAGAAAATTCTAAAGTGCCAGTTGTAAAACACGATAAGGGAGTTTGTCATACGTATATTCACCGAGATGCCGATTTGGAAAAAGGGCTTCAAATTGCAATTAATGCCAAAGTGCAACGACCGGGCGTCTGTAATGCAATGGAAACCCTATTGGTAGATGTGGACATTGCAGAGCAATTTTTGCGAAAGTTAAAAATATATATGGACCAACATGGAGTAGAGTTGCGAGGGTGCGAGATAACCCGAAAATATATTGAAGCGGTTCCGGCAACTGAAGAGGATTGGGAAAGGGAGTATTTGGACAAAATTTTGGCGGTTCGAGTAGTAGATGGATTGGAAAAAGCAATTGAACATATAAATCGATATGGGTCAGGGCATAGTGATGCAATTGTAACCGAAAATTATACCGCCGGTGTGGAATTTTTAAATCGGGTGGATAGTGCCTGTGTCTATCTCAATGCTTCAACCCGGTTTACCGATGGAGGAGAATTTGGGTTCGGAGCGGAGGTAGGGATTTCTACAAACCGGCTACATGCAAGGGGACCGATGGGAATTGAAGATTTGACCACCTATAAATATGTAATATATGGAAAAGGACAAATTCGTAATTGATTTAAAATAGCAATTCCATTACCGGTGTTTTAACTTTTTTTGAAGGAAAAGAATGGTAGCAATTGATTTGGGAAGTAATTCATTGAGGGGGGTTGAATGGGATTGTGCCACCAGCACTCCAATTGCCCGATTTGAAAAGGTGATTCGAACAGCAGAAGGGCTAACGGAAAAGGGAATAATTTTACCGGAGGCAATAGAAAGAATTGTGGCTGGAATTGGGGAAATGAAGGAGGTACTGGATTTTAGTAAAGGAGTAGAAGGGGTTACAACCGAGGCAATTAGACAGGCAAAAAATCGATGGCAAGTGCTGGGAGAGATAGAGCGACGAACCGGTATTAAATTTAAACTTATCTCTCCTCAAGAGGAGGCGGTCTATACTGCTATAGCTATTTTTGAAGGATTAAAACGGTGTGGGATTGAGACCCAACACTTTTTAGCAATAGATGTAGGTGGTGGAAGTACCGAATTTATTTTAAACTCTAAAGGAAAGGTGGTAAGTCGCTCATATCGATTGGGAATTGTTACACTGGCTGAAAAATTTCATACACCTGACCGAATGGAATTTTATCTCAAAAGATACCGGAAACCTATCCGTTCATTTTTGGAAACTATTTATATGACCTATAAAAAACCGAAAATTATGGTTGGAACAGGAGGGACTCCCACTACGATTGGTGCACTAAAATTGGGAATGACCGCTAAAAATTATAACCCGGAGCAAGTTAACGGTATTTCGATTGGAAAAGAGGAGTTGGAATATTGGCACCGGAAATTATTGGGAATGGAAATAAAAAAACGGGAGGAGTTGGTAGGCATCGGTCGGGGAGATTTAATTGGAGCGGGAATTTTAATTTTACGGGAGGCTTTAAAAGGAGCAGGATTCGATAGATTAGTAGTGAGCGACGACGGAGTGCGGGAGGGAGTCGCAATTGTCAAATGTAGAGAAAAGAAAAAGAAAAATTTCCGATGAGGTAATGCCCAGGAGAGGGAATTGTCAAAGGAATACAATGGATAGAATTGGAACTCTAAATTATAATTTTATCACCGGCGCCGGAATTATAAGCTATCCGACAGAAAGGTCGAATAGCCCCATCCTTTTAACGCCCATCTCCCTAAACAATCCCTCCCTTTTCTGTGCCATATTTTAATCCCTTCCCTGAGTAGAACAATTCAATTTCAGTGGATAGGACCAATTCCAATTTTAATTGGTAACTATTATCGCTAACAGGAAAAGGTTTATCAATAAAACAGAAATACCGATTATTGCTGTTACCCAAACCACCCAAGAATTATACCCGCCTTTAATCAACATAAATTCCAATCGTTTATCTTCTTCTTCTACCAAAGCTTCAATCTCCATTTTAATAGTAAGATACCTTTTGTATAGAAAATAAATAGCACTTAATCCAACTCCTATCATAACTAAAATTGGTCCAATAAACGGTATAAAAACGGCGAAAAAGGAAATAAGAAATACCGTCAACGCTTCCAAATAGGCTTTTCGATATAGAAAAAACCAAAAACCTCCCAAAAAAGCCCACCAACTCCATACCACTCCAAATCTGTCATTCCCAGAAATTGCAAATTTTTGGAAAGCAATTTTATAAAAGGGAACTTTTTCCGGTTTTCCAACCCAAGCCGCTAACATCCGCTCTTCATAGGTGGGATAATGCTCTTTTAAAGTCTGAAGTGTAAATTTATTGCCCATTGAAGTCCCTTCAATTTGGTTACTAAAATTATTTTAGCACTTTTTTTTGAAAAAGAAGAGGAATTGGAAAGATAAATTACTAAATTAAATCGACTCTTTAAGCACTTTTTTAAAAAACTTTTTTAATTCCTCTTTCCGGCGATTAATTTCCAATAACTCCTCTTCATGGGCAAAAATATCTGAACAGTAATGGATTAAGATATGTGATAAAAAGTGGTCCATTTTATCACTATTGGGACTGGAACTTTTAAAAGAATTAATTACCTCATTTATTTCTTTATCCAAATTGACACAAAAAGCCAACTCCAAATGGACTGCCGGCATAACAGCATTTACTAATGTTTCCTTTAGATTGTCAATATCTCCGTTAATCTCCTCTAAAACAGCAGTTTCAGTCTCACTTTTACGGAAAGTTAATTTATTTTGGACTTCACTAATTACCAATTCTACTAAATTTAAGCCTAACGCCTGTTGGAGATTTAAATTTCTATTTCTTCTGATAAAGTCAGAAATATAAAAAGCTATATCATCTTTAGGACTTCCATTTAAAATCATAGATATTAATTTTCCTCTCTTATTAAAATGATGGTCTAAAAATTCAAAATCCAATTTTGAACTTTTAAATTTTCCCAATCGGTCTATAGAACCTCTGTGGTATAAAATTAGGGCATCAAAAATATTCCGAGCAAATCGGTCAATTAAATATTCAAATCGATTAAAATTATGCCGTTTATCCTTTAAAAGGTCGTTTAAAAAGGCTTCCAACTCCCTCTGGAGTTTATCAGACTTAATATTTAAGGCTTTATAAAATATTTCGCCAATCCTTTTTTCATACTCCTCTCCCTTTTTATCGGTTATTTCCCTGATAATGTCCACAAATTGATTTAAGAACTGTCGATGAAGCCGTCGTCGTGCCTCAATATTGATATTTTCAACCGGTTTTTCAAGGGTAATACTTTGGTTTACCTCTATATGGGCATCTTCCAACCACTCCTCATCAATTTTTTTAAAAATTTCCTCCTCTTTTACTTTTTCTTGAAATTTACTGGAAAAATATTTTTCATCTTGAATCTCTTTTTTAATCTCCTTTTTGAGCCGTTTTAGTTCTTTTACAACCTCTTCCTCAATCTCTCTTATTTTTTTCCGAATTAAAATGGTTCGTCTCCGGTTAATTTCGGAAGAGATATCTTTTATTTTTAGATTGGTATCTATTTTCCGCACAAAATCGATTAAAATGGAGCGATTTTCCTTTACCCGCCGATTTACAATTTCAAATCTTTCGTTTTGGTAGTAGTCCACCAATCGGTTGTAAAATTTATCAATACCCGTTTCGATTTTCCGAATAGTTTTACCTTTTATTTTTTCCAGGTGGAGTTTTGCCGACCCTACAAATACTTTATCTTCTGTGGTTAATTTATACTTTTTGGTTAGGTCCTCTCTCAAAATAGTTTCATTATGTTTTGGATTTTCAGCTAAATCTATCTGATTCCCAAATACAAAAAGTTTATCGATAAGTTTAATTCCGTCTTGGTCTGCCTCTTTTCGCAGAATATTTAACTCTGTCCCGCGGATTGAAGGGTTTCGACCGGCATTGGTAATTAAAACAATTGCATCAGCCGATTTAAGTCGTTCCAACGTCTGCCGTTCGTGGATACGGGTTGGAGAGTCGAAACCGGGTACATCAAAAATTATCCCATACTGGATTTTGGAAAGTTTTGAAGAACGAATTTCGACATTTTTAACACTTCGGGGTTTAGAGGTATTTTTCCCGCGATTTTCTCCCCGGATAAAGCTTTGGAAACTCTCCTTTATCAACTCCTCTCCAGAAAATTTGCGGGCGGGAGAGCCTAAATATTTCCCTATTTCCGACTTATGTTTTAAAATATCTTTAATTTCTTCATCGGTTTTTCCTTGATGTTCTTTATAAAGGATGGGATTGGTTTTTTCCAGAGAGTTAAAAAAATTGACAAATTGGGACAATCCCATTGTTTCAAAATTAGCCTTTTCAAAATCGGGATAGTTTAAATCGGCAAGCATCGACTGGAAAATTTTATTAAACTCTGACCGACTGTAAAATTCTACTATTGCTTCATCTCCTCCGTAGGTCAATTTTGTAGAGGTAAAAGTACATCTCTCCGGTGCAGAAGGTAAAATATTGTTTCCGATTAGGGCATTAATAAAAGTGGATTTTCCAGCTTTTTCCAATCCCACCACTGCTATTTCAAAGCGACGATTTTTTAATTTTTCCAGATATCTTCTATTCTGTCCTTCAATCCTTTCTATTTCCCTCTTCAGCTCCTCTCCAACTTCTTCACCTAAGTCTTCTTTAAAAAGAGGAAAATCCCCATTTATTTTTTCAATAATCTCTATTTGTTCCTCCAAATCCTTTTGAGCCTCCGCAATTTTGGCTAAAAACTCCTCTGAAAACATTCCACCTCCTTATTTAAAAGGTAAGTTGTAAGTAAAAGGGAAAGGAAAAGGGAAATGTTATCGGGGATGGACCATTCCTCTCACTGTATCAATTCCTCGTCGGTAGGGAGGATACAATACGTCGGCTCCGTCCCGGGAATTCCATTGGGGGTTCCCTTTAGTGTCAGCATATTGTAAAATTTTGGGCATCCTTAAATGGAGAGTATCCAGATTTTTAAAAATTTCCCGTTCGTAAAATTGATTTAAAAACTTGTAAAACCCAATTTCATCCTGGGTCATCGGCTCCAATGTTTCCTTTTTATAAATCGAAATATACTCCATAATTGTGTCTATAAAAGTTATTGGATTTGGGAGTAGCCGTGCCATTTTTACAATTGAGGGAAGTTCATTGGGATGGAGGTCATTTTCCTGCATAAATTTTTCCAACGATGGAAGTTTGGAGATTTTATCCAACATTTTTACAATATCTTTACTTTCTTGGAGTAATTTTTTCTTTTCTTGAAGTTGATTGGAGACCTCCTCTTCCTTTTGATGGATTATTTCTTTAAGCTGTTGAATCTTCTCTTCGGTTACTTTTTCCATTTCCGCCAACCGTCGCTGGAACTCGTTTTGGAGTTTTTCCAACTCCTGTCGGTAATGTTTATCGGTTTCCTCCAACTTCCGTTGGAATTTTTTCCGCTCCGCTTTAAGATTTTTCGATAAATTTTCTTTACTTTTGGTTGCCTGTTCCAGTTTTTCCTTCACTTTTTCTATTTCGTCTTTCAACTCTTCCAATTCATTTTTTAAATCTTTAATTTTCTTTTTACTCATATCTAATTCCGACTCCTTTCTTTGGAGTTCAGTTTGCAACGCCCGTTTTTCCTCTTTTTCCACCTCAACAATCTCCCTTTTCACTTGACTTATAGCCTCATTTAAAAGGGAAATGTCGGTTTCCAATTGATTTTTTAATTGGGAAATTTGATTCATTCTTTCACGACTACTTGTTTTTAAATCCGATTTAATATTCCCAATCTGTTGGGTTACTTTCCCTATTTTATTATCGACAACTACTTTAGTTTCGGAAATTTCCTGACCCAATTTGGAAATTGCTTTTTTATTAATTTCTTCCATTTCCGCTTTCAGTTTTTCAATCTGTGAATTTAAATTTTTTGAAAAATTGTTCAATCTCTCTTTTAATCCATTTAATAGTCTACTTTGGTGTTCGCTTTTTCCATCTATTTTTTGCTCCAACTGTTCTATTGTAAAGGAAAGATTTTTTTCTAGCCCTTGAATGGACTCTTGGAGTTCTGATATTACTTTTTTAATAGCTGTTTCAGTGTTGGAAATAAGTTCCGTTGTTTTTTCTTCTAATGTAGAATTGGAACTCTGAATAGAGGAACCGATTTTTGCAATTGTTTGGGAGACATTGTCAATTTTTTGATTTAAATTTTTTTCAATTTTTTGGATACTCCCTGCGGTTTCTTTTTTTAAAGATTCAATCAACTCATCCAGATTGGAAAATCCTTTTCCCAGTAAATCATCAAGTTTCTCAATTTGTTCTGTAAGCCTTTTTATTTTGCTAAATGAGTCTCCCAGTTCTTGAAATTTGGCTTCAAATTTCTTTTGATTCCCTTTTTGATTATTCTCAAGAGATGTCATTGAGCTCTTTATTTCTTGAAATTCTGTTTTAAGGTAGTTGTTAATTCCTTTTATTTCTTTGGAAAAGTCCTCTATTAATTTATTTGTTGATTTTTTAACTAATTTCAATTTCTCGATAAGGGAGGTTAACTCTGTCTTTAATTCGGAAAAATTTTTTTCCAAGGATTCGGGCAACGTTTTAGATAACTCCTCTTTTAAACTCTTAATTTCTTGATCAAGTAACTTGGTCCCTTGTTCTAAATTATCCATAGTTGTTTGAAATCCTTGCAATTGGGACTTAAATTGAGCTATATTGGAATCTAATGTTGAAAGATAAGTCTTTATTTCAAAATCAATCCTTTTAAATAAAGCCTCAATTTCCTTATTTGTCTTGTATTGTGTTGTTTTAAAACTGTCTAAAATTGGTTTAAGGAATTTCTGATAAAATTTTTCCATCAACTTCATCATTGGGTCTCCTTCCAATGTATCCTCTATAGTTTTTTTTACAGCTTCTTGTAAAACATTTCCAAATTCCTCTTTTACTACTTCCTTAAAGGCGTTAACCAATTCACTTTTATCAATAGATGTTCGAGTTGTAAGGGTTAACCACGCTGAGCTCATAATTCCTCCTTAACTTCGGCAGAATTTAAATCTATAAAAAAGGTTGTGGTGTCCCGTCCCTCTTCATTTCCCAACGCCACCTCGATAATGCTTCCGTCGTAAGGTTTGGCGAGGAGGAAGTAGTAATCCTCATTCCACAAATGTTCGGGAATTGAAATAATAATCCGTTTTAAAGCAGGGTCATCCTCATCCTCAATATCGGAGGTTGTAGAATGGAAAATTTCCACTTCTTCGGGATCGATAAATCGGGAGATAATATTGAACTCCTTCCGTTCGTTGTCCCCGGGCATAAAGACCGGCGTTGTATCTCCCTCTTCCAGATTTTCAATATTCCAAATAAACCGGTCAAGGGGCATTTTACCCTCTGATCCCAGAGTGTAGTTATATACACCCATTGCTGAAAGGTAGAGGGCACCTCGGGCAACTGCATTTTTAACGGTAATTCCTTTATTTTCATCTTGGACCGGAACTAAACGACTTTCCAATTCCTCCACACTCATCAATTCTTTTTCAATACAGAAAACCGTCTGAAACGCTACCGGTAAAAGTTTCGATTTGATGGTGTTACCGGAAAGGTAGATAGTTACATCCCGGACGCTGAACTCCTCTTCAAAGCCGAACTGTTCCAACCGCTGGGCGAAATCTCCAAAAGTTCCAATCAGTAAGGTTCGAAAATTTCTGACCAATTTGGTGAGCTGTTTAATTGTAAACTCCTCAATCTCCTCCATATTGATTTGAAGGGTTACCTGTTGAATATTCCCGTGTTCGTCAGCCAATTCCACATTGACCTCCCGTCTTTCTACAATATTTTCCAAAACCTCTCCCGGTTCTCCTTTAAAAATCCATCGGGAAATTCGTTCGTTCAAGGTTTGGAGATTGATATAACTCAAATGGGTAGTGGTCAATAGTCGCTGGTTGAAATTGGGTAGTGGAGTTTCTCCCTCTGGGACTAAAATCGGAATCTGTTTTTCCTCCATTATTTCCCCATTGTATTTATAAATCTGATAGGAGATGGAATCGATAATTGTTTCTCCACCTACATTTATGCCGTCAGTTCGGAAAATTTCCACAATATCCCGATACCTAACCTCATTTTCTAAAACCTGTAAATCCTTAATCCGCGCTGGTTTCCGGTAAATTCCAAAGGCAAAATCAAGGGTTCCTCCTCCAAAATCAAAAATTGCAAAGGGTAAAGCCTTTTTTCCCCTTGGAATTTTTAACTTTTTAATCCGTTTTAAAGCCCCGATTAAGGCTACTGGCTCTTCTATTTTAAATTTAACTTCCACCTTTTCCCTGAGTTTTTTGGGAATTCCCTTTTTAATTCCATATTCCAACGAGGTTTGGATTTTATTTTTTTGATTTTCGTTAAACTTAACCGGCATTGTTAAATAGTAACGGGTATAGATTTTATTATTAATCTGTTTGTTTAAAGCCCGACAAATTAAGTAACCGTAAAAGGCAATTGGATTTAAAGTTTCATCGTTTTCCTCTTCAATTGAATCGGTTAAATAGACCAAATTTCTAAAATCGTCAAAAGGTTTGAAACTAATCCGATCGTTGGGATGGCTTTCAATATGTTGGGGGAGGAGTTTGATTTTGTTTATAACTGCTTCAATTACCTTTGGAGCAGTATTTTTTCTCAACTGCTCCTTTACATAAGAGGAGTAGTTGTAGTGGTATTTATTGAAATCAACCGAACTGGCATCCTCTTCCACCTCCTCTCCCAAACTCCGGATAAAGTGGGGTACTGCTTCTCCACTCCAATTTTTATAAATTTCCCGCCAGTTAAAGATAATTAAAGCAGTAGCATTTTCATAATCCTCAGTGCTTCTGGGATTGTCAGTAAAAGGTATTAAATTTCTACCTTTATCAACTGCCACACAAGTGGAAGAGGTTCCAAAATCGACTGCCACAGTTTCATTTTTTTGCCAAACATTTGGTGCCAATTCGGGGTTTAAAAATTTTATATTAAAGGGAATTACATACTTCCACTGCCGTTGATCCAGTTCAATGGCTC
>Ga0256828_1002637_pt1 | contig 10553 bp, 8 predicted proteins | sample CV88metaG_FD_185993 | JGI IMG/M metagenome (GOLD analysis project Ga0256828, IMG submission 185993) | Hydrothermal vent microbial communities from East Pacific Rise, Pacific Ocean - CV88 | ecosystem: Environmental > Aquatic > Marine > Hydrothermal vents | place: Pacific Ocean: East Pacific Rise... | reverse complement strand
AAGTGAAGACACAGCAACAGATGGTGATGACTATAATGATATAGATAAAGACCTTACAATAAAAGCTGGTGACAATAATATATCTACTGATGTTACGATAATAGATGATGATGAAAGTGAAGAAAACGAAGATTTCAATATAAAACTAACATGTAAAGATTGTGGTAATGTAGATATAAATGAAAGTGAAGATACAGGAAGCATTATAGATAACGATGTAGAAGATACACTAAACACTGGTGAATATAACGATACAGACAACTACTACCTAAGAGATGGAAGTGGAGATAAAAAATATAAAAGACTTTTTTGTACCCCTTTAAATGTTTGGGATAACGATGGGAAAGTAAGAACTGAGACAGATGAAGCAAATATAACGCAGATACTTATAGGGGAAGATTACAACATAAGCTACCATAGACTTTATGCTAAAAATATCGTTGATGATAATGGAGATCCTTCTACTGATGCAATATGTAAAGGTGGGACAAAGATATGTGAAACAGAATCTTTATCTCGTCTTGGTGATAGTATGGATGTAAATGAAACTTGGTTTGACGATAGTAAAGTCGATCATGTAAATATGGATTTACCAGATTGTAGTGATAATAAAGCGACAATATACAATGTAGATGAAAATGGAAAACAAATATATTACAATGGTGGAGAATATGGAGATTGTGAAGTTAGCTTTAAAATTAGAGACAAAAATTATTCTAAACCATTTTTATTTAAATCAAACTTTAAGTTTTATGGAGGAAAAACAAAACTTATTATGGATGGAGGATCATACTTTTTCCAAAAAATCAAAGCAGATGGAAAAGTTATTTTAACTATAAATGAGGATGAAAACAACCCTCATAATATAGCAAGATTATATTTTCAAGATAGTGATCATGGTTATATATTTGCTTCTGATTCAATAATAAACTATGAAGATTGTAACGGAGATGGAGATATAGATACAGATGACATACCTTGTCAAAAACCAAGTAAACTCATGTATTGGATAAGTGCAGATGCAGATATGAATGATGTATTGCAAGATGGTCTTTATATGTCTGCATTTATTTACAATGCAGTTGGAGATAGAGGAGATGGAGCAAGTGATGCTTCATTTACATTTGATACAGACAATCCTCATGTACAAGCATTTGTTGGAGCTTTAAGTGGATATAGAATAGATATAGATCCAAATGCAGATACAAAAGTTTATTGGATGAAACCAGATCCAGATATGAAGTTTTTTCTTGGGGATGGAAACAAATGTATATATACACCATCAACTTATATAAAAAGTGAAAATCAAAAATTCTATGAATCACAAGAAGATGACGCAGATATAAACATAAGTGTAGAATATTTTACACCTGGAACTCGTCAAGCACTTTGTGAAAATGACTGGAAAATAAAATTTGACTGGGAAATAAAAGAACATGGTGACGGTGAAGGAAATGCAACTCAGGGAGCAGACTATGAAGCAGATAACTATACAGGGACAATGGAATTTGCAAAACAATGTGACAGCTGTAACAAAGAAAAATGTTGGCCAGCATTAAGTAAAACTGTTGATTTTAGTGTAAAATACGATAACATAGAAGAACCAGATGAAGTTTTTGACTTTAACCTATCCAATCCAAAAAATACTAAATTTGAAGATACTGATGACAATAGTTTTCTATATTTGATGACTATTATAGATGTCGCACCACCTCAAACTATAACAGGACTTTTTGATGCTTATGACCTTTTTAGAGCAGACAAAGAGAATGACAATTCTGGAAAAATAGGTGACGATAGTGATGAAGACAGAAATATATCTGTAAAAATATCTGGTAAAAAATTTGGTCTAACTCTTGGTGTTTTTGACCCTGCATACAGCGATACACTTAAAAAGACAGATGACGATGTTACTGTAAAATACAAAGTAGTTTACTGTCCAGAAGAAAATACAACAGATGCATCAGACTGTAAAGATCTTTCAAACACACTATACGAAAGTGCAGAAGAACAACTACAAATGTTTTACACTAACAAATATACTGAACAAGATATAAATATCACAACTGATGATAGCCATCAAAATGTGGCAGTACGATTTACAGTTTGTAGTTTAGAAAAAGATGATGGTACAGTAGAATTATACCCTTATTATAACTCTGAATGTTTAAGCCACGGTGGGGTGTGTAAAGACAAAGATGGTAACAACCAAAAATGTTACAGAGATGTACTAAGTACAGATAAATTCACAATTAGACCAGATAAATTAAAACTAGAAATGAACAAAGTAAAAGACCTCATATCTGCACAAGGCTATGAGCTAAATATAACAGCTTTACAGTATGACTCAGATGATAAAGTAGATGACAACTATACAGTTACAAATGCAGATAAAAATTATACAATAGTTCAAAATATATATAAAAGCCCAACTGATGATAGTATCGACAATACACTAAATGGAACTGTAACCTTCCCTGAAAGTTTTGATATGACAGATGGGAATGTTACTACAAAAATAACTTTTGATGATGTTGGTAAAGTTCATATTCAGATTATAGATAAAATTTGGGCAAAAATAGATGAAGATGTATCTCCTGCTGATTGTAGTGAAGATGGTACTTGGGTTTGTGGAGAGATAAATGCTACATTTATACCCGATCATTTTAATGTTACAAATAATGAAGTAAAAAATAATGGTGGAGAAGTTTACACTTATATTACAGACGATATAAATAATACTTCTGCAACTTTAAGCCTAAAAATAACTGCTGAAAACAAAGATGGAAATACAACTAAAAACTTTAAAGACGATCATTGGGAAAATGATATAAATGTAACTTTCAGTATAGTTGATAATAGTGCGACAACAGACATAAATGAGTCAAATAATACTAAAAATGAACTTATAGAAGCCAATTTAGATTTTAATGATGGTGAAGCAACTATTGAACACAACAACACTGTACTATCTTTTAACTATGAAAGAAACAATTCAAAAGCTATAAATCCATTCCAAGTTGAAGGTTCGGACATTTCAACAACAGTAAAATCTGGTTACGATACAGTAACAGTAGTTGGTAATTCATCTATGAATGATAATGCTACATTTATTTATCCAAAAGCTTATGCACCAAAATATAGATACACAGGTAATACAGGAGATGCTTACATATATGTATTAGATTATTGCTATGACAATGGTTGTAATAAAAATCTACTTCCAGATGGTAGTTCTTCAAAAACTATAGATGATCCAAGATGGTTTATAAATACTAAACATAAAGCAAAATATGGAAAAGTAAATGAAGTTAAAGAGAAAAAGAAATCTAATGTAACAGTAACTTCATTAAACGACGAAGATCCAAAAACAAAGGCTTCTCTAGAACTAGATAGTTCTATAAAAAAAGTATATAAAACTACTATGGAGATAAATGCCTCAAAATGGCTCATCTACAATAAATATGATGAAGATAAAAAATATAATGAGTTCAATGTAGAATTTTACAATGGCTCGACAGGTTGGGCAGGAGAACACAATACCGACACAACGACTAAAAAAAGTGGTTCGTCTACATCACATAGTAGATTAATTTGGTAACATAAAATAAGATTATTTAAACTTATAAAAAGCTCATGCTTAAATTCAGATAACCTTAATGGTTTTTATGATAGATTAAGTTACTTTTAATTTTAAAGGAAGCTTTATGCAATTTAGTATTAAAAATCTATTAATTTTATCTGCTTTTATATCTAATAGTTTTGCATTATCTCTACCTGTTACTTTCCCAACAAATTGGGAAGATATGACAACCTTACAAAAAAATTCACTAGCATCATCAAAAGCTTTAGATGCTGGAAATATGGGTGCTGGAACTCCCATTCAAACAGCACTAGATGAAGCTAGTGGCAAATCTCAATATATAAAAACAAAGATAGTAAATGATTCAACTACACTCAAAATAGCTCTTAGCAAGACGGTAGATTTTGGAGGAAAAGGCTATGTTATTCCAGCAGATGTTGATACTGATGCGCAAGTAAGATACCAACTTTACGATACAAATACTTCTTCCGTTATTGATGGTTACTATCTTGAAGACATCAATGAAACTAGTGCATCTGGCTTTCCACTGTTAACTATTAGCCACGGATTTCCAAAAGCAAGTAGATCTGCAGAAATAAAACTTCAATATTGTCAAAAAACATCAGATAGTAAAATTGTAAACTATTCTTATTGTAGTCCTATTGTCCAACTAGGTTATGAGAAAAAAGAATCAACTTCTTCCGATAAATTTGCTATAAGACCTGAAAAATTTTCATTGACAGCACCATCAGACTATTTAAAATCTGCAAATTTTTACGATTTGACATTAGTTGCTTTACAAAAAGATTCTACTCTGCAAACTCAAAGTTATAATGTAACAGATGTAGCTTCAAATTTTGACTTAGAACTTGTAAAATACAAACCAAATCATTCCATAGATAATTCTTTAAACGGAAATATCTCTTTTAAACCTTCTACTTTTGATATTACAGATGGTTATACAAACTCTTTTGGAATAACATTTGATGATGTTGGTCTAATAAATATAAAAGTTATAGATAAACATTGGTCAGATGTAGATATGGCTGATTCTAATGAATATGAAAGATGGATAACAGGAGATATAAATACAACTTTTGTACCTGATCATTTCACTTTTGCAACAGCTAGTATAAAAAATCATAACAATTCAGTTTATACTTATATATCAAATGATTTAAATATGTCTGCAAAACTAGATATACAACTTGAAGCAAAAAACAAAAACAACATAACTGTTCAAAATTTTGATTCAAACTCTTGGGAAAATCCACTTAGTATTAATTTTAATGTAACATCAAGTAATGTTCCAAATACTATAAAAAAAGAGATTAACACACCTGTTTTACTAGGTTTTAACAATGGTCAGCTAACTATACCTTGGAATGAAACGAACTCAACAAAACAATTAGTTTTTAACTTTCAAAGAATAAAAAATAAAGCTATAAACCCTTTTAGAGTTTATGGTTCAGAAGTTTCTGTTATTGCAAATTCAAGCTATGGTACATCTACAAACATAAGTGGAGCATCAACAGCTATGTCAAATACAACATTTTTATATTGTAAAACTTATGCTCCAAGAGAACAAATAGTTGGAAATGAAGGCGATATTAAAGTTTACTTTGAATCTTTTTGTTCATCACAAGATATCTATAATAGAACTTGTGTAAAATCATTTTTACCAGATGGTACAACATCTAATTCTATAGATGATCCAAGATGGTTTATAAACACTTTACATAACTCAAATTTTGGAATTATTGGTGCTGTATCACAAAAATCATCTCAAATTAAAGTCATTTCACTATCTCAAACAGATAATAATGATATAATACAAGTTAGACTTAAATTAAATAGTAGTACAACAAAACCATACAAAGCGACTATGCAAAATGAAGCATCTAGTTGGCTTATTTACAACAAGTATAGTCCGACTGCCACTGCTAACCAGTTTCAAGTAGAATTTCAAAATGGAGGAACTTCCTATGCAGGTAAACACGATACAAATACCTCGACAACAAGAACAGGAAATAACAATAATATTAGGAGAACTATGTGGTAAATAAAAAAGCCTTTACCCTCATAGAACTAATCTTTGCAATAGTTGTTATCGCTATTGCCGTTGTTTCTTTACCAACTATGAACAATGCTTCCTCAAAAGCTCAAGAGGGTAACTTAGTACAAGAGGCTATTTTTTCAGCATCAGCTGAACTAAACCAAGCTGTAACTTACAGATGGGATGAAAACTCAACTGAAAACAATATATCTAGTTCAAAAGTTATTTGGACATCAGATACAGACTGTAACGACACAACAAAATTAAGACCAGGGCAAATTTTTCAACAATACCACAGAAGATGTTTAGATGACAAAACTATACGACCAACAGCAGAAGCTGATTTTGCAAACAATGCAGATAATGAAGCTGATGAAAACTCAAGTAATCCAGATGATGATGATGACTTAGATGATATCATTAAACCTGCTAGTACACTTTATGAAGGTGATGCAACAACAGCAAATGGATATAAACTAGATTATAATAGTGAAATAAATGTAACTTATGCTGGTTTTACAGGTGAAGTAGATAACAATGCTTCAAAAGAAGAGGATCCATCTACTCATAATATTAAAAAAATAACTATTAAAATAAGTAATCAAGATGGAAAACTCATAACAACTTTAAGTACATATAGTGCCAATATTGGTGAAGTAGACTATGCAAGAAGGGAGTTTTAAAATGCAATTTAAAAAAGCCTTTACTATGCTTGAACTAATTATGGTTATAGTTATTATGGGGATTATTGCTAAATTTGGTGTTGAATTTTTAGCACAAGCATATAGAAGTTATATACATTCAACTATAAATAACAAACTTATAAACCAAAGTGAAACAGCTATTGAATTCGTAGCAGATAGATTACAATACAGACTTAAAGATTCAATTATAGTTAGACAAGATGATAACAACAAATCTAACTACACAGCATTATCAACAGCTGATGATGCAAAAGACTACATAACATTAGAATGGGTTCAAAATGATATAGCTAGTCTAAAAGGTTCTTATAATGGCACATATTTTAAACCTGATTATAGTGCCATTATAGACCTAGATGAGAGTAACAAAACAACTCTAATATCTCCAGAAACAAATACCTCTGCAATAAGTAGCTATATAGATACTCTTTCAAATGGAAATAGTGACTTTAATGATACAGCTATATACTTCATAGGTGGAAATAGCGACATAGATGGTTATGGGTGGGATGGTGTTGCCATAGATGACCAAAACCACACAATGCACCCCATAAAAAGTTCAGATAATAATCTTTCTTACTTTTTAGATGATACAAGTGCAGGAGATTTCAGTGGTGTTGATGTCTATGAATACTACCAAATATCTTGGAATGCAAATGCTTTTGAACTAAAAGATGGAAATCTATCTTTTTACTATGATTACCAACCTTGGGAAGGTGAATACTACCGTGATGATGCAAAAAAAGTTGTTTTGATGCAAAATGTAGATACATTTAGATTTATTGCTATAGGAAGTGTAGTAAAAATCCAACTATGTGTTCATAGTGATTTAGTAGATAATGAGGAGTATTCTGTATGCAAAGAAAAAACTATTTTCTAAAACATAAAAAACATAGAAATGGATTTGCTATGATTATGGCAATTACTGTCATAGTTATAGTTGCAACTATTTTAGCTATAGGTTTATCTATGACTGCTGTTACAGCAAAAAGAACAACAAACCTATTTTTATATGAACAAGCTATTTTACTGTCAAAAAGTGCGACAGAATATGCCTTACTTAAAATTTCTCAAAACAAACCTTGTTCTGTAACATCTATCAATATGAAAAAAGACCCATTTAATGATGATGACGATAATGGTATCTTTGATATAAATATAACTATGAAATATGTTTACAAAGGTAATGTTTGTTCAGATAGTAATAACCAATATATAAATATAACAACAGATGAACAAAACGGTTCTGTACTGATGGATGTTTCAATAAGTGTCACAGATGATACAGTTAGTAGCGAACCTATACGATATTTTAGAAGAACTATGCAAAAACTTTAATTTTTAATGCTATAATCTTTTTGTGTTAAAAAAAACAAAAAAGGATTTATCATGAATATATCTATCACAGGAAGAAATATAGAGCTTACAGACGCAATCAAAGCTCATGTTACATCATCAATAGAAACACTTTCAAAATTTAACATTGAAATAGTATCTGTAAATGTTATAGTTTCTACACAAAGCAAAAAAGGGAAAGAACATTCAGTAGTTGAGTTTGTTTTAAACCTTGCACATAAAAACTCAGTAATTATTAAACAAAACGATATGGACTTATATGTTGCTATCGATATTGCAACAGACAGAGCGAGTAAAGCTCTTCGCCGTATTCACGACAGAGAAGTTGACCACCAAAAAGTTGGACTTAACCAAGCAAAAGCAGAAATTGTTGATGTTAAAGAAGTTGAAGAAAAACTTGAAGATGAAATTATTCCTGTAGAGTTAGACCTTTATAAACCTCGTGAAGTTGAAGATGTACTTCAAGAACTAAAAGATAGTGACAAAATGTTTGAAATTTTCTTAGATAACGAACAAAAAACTCGCGTTCTTTATAAAAGAAACGATGGTAGATTTGGCTTATATTAAGCCAAACCTACTTACCCCTCGCAACCATAATCCCTGCAACAACAATTAAAACTATCCCAAAAGACACAGTTAAACTAGGTAAAGAATCCCCAAGCAACAAACCAACTAAAATAGCAAAAACTATATTTGTATAACTTATAGCTCCAACTATACCTGCTTTTGTTTCACCATAAGCTTTTGTCATAAAATACTGAGACAAAGTACCAAGTAAACCCAATCCAATTATATAAAACCAAACAACTCCAGATGGCATAACAAACTCACCCAACATAAAATCTAATGAAGATATATAAAAATACTTAGATATAAAAAACAAAAACAAAGGTCCAACAGTACCTATAAGTGTAAACGAAAGAACTATTGCACGAGTGTCATAAAACTTTCTAAGCTCCCTTACACTAGTGTAAGCCAAAGCTGCTCCCACACCACTAAAAATACCAAGTAAATCATATTTAGTAAAACTTAGACCTGTTGGATTTGTAATAAAAACAATCCCTACAAACCCTACAAAAATCGCTATCCAAGAACTAAAGCTCAATTTTTCATTTAAAAATAACCAAGCGAAAATAGCTGTAAAAATAGGTGCTGTTTTTGAAAAGGTAACAGCATCACCAAGTGGGATATGAGCTATATTATAAAAGTAAGCCAAAAGTGCTAAAAAACCCATTGTTCCACGAAAAACTAACAATAAAAGTTTTCCACCTATATGTTTCATAGGCTTTTTATAGATTGCATAAAGTAAAATGGCCACACCAAAAACATTTCTAAAAAAAACAACTTCCAAAGAACTCATATTTTGACTAGCCAACTTTGCGAAAGCACCCATAATAGCAAATGTAAAAGATGCAAAAAGCATATATTTTACACCCTTATTTATATTTTTAATTTTATTCATAAACGCAATTATAGTATAATTTTAAAAAAAGGATATTTATGGGAAGTATTATTGTTTTTGCACTATTTGGAGTAGTTCTATTTTACATTTTTAAAAGTTATTCAAAGTATGAAGAGTTTTCAAAAGAAGCCTTCAAAAACTTTTCTGTTTCAAAAGAATCTATAAAAAATTCTGAATTAGGATTGTTTGTAGCCCTTGTTGCCAAAGTAGCAAAAGCAGATGGTAAAGTAGATAGCTTAGAAGCTGAACTTGTAGGTATTATGTTTGATGATATATCTTCTATATTTCCTGAACCTGAAAAAACAAGAAGTATTTTAAAAGAAATTTTCAATGAAGAAAAAGAAAACCTTTCAAATGTTGAAAAAGTAGCACAACAATTAGCACTACATGTAAAAAAAGACAAAACAAAACAACAACAATTTATGGGCTTTTTAATCCAACTAGCTTTTGTAGATGGTGAAGTTTCACAAAGTGAAGAAGATGTTATAAAAACTATTGCCCAAGCATTGGAATTTGACCCAGATATTTACCACAAAATTTTTGACCAATTTGAACAAATGTCTAAACAAATGCCAAAAAATGAAGAAAATAATCTACAAAAAGCTTATGAGATTTTGGGTGTATCACAAAATGATGATATGAATACCATCAAAAAAGCCTACAGAAAACTCGTAAAACAATTTCATCCAGACATTATAAAAGCGCAAGGAAAAGATGAACAATATATGCAAGAAGCTACAAAAAAAACACAAGAGATAAACCAAGCTTATGAAACTATAAAAAAGGCTAGAAGCTAAAATCTTTCTCCCAAAAAAACTCTATCCATTCATCTGCTTCTTGAACCCAAAATGTTGGTTCATAGACAGATGTTTTTTTATAAAAAAGTGTAGCAGATACAAATTCTACACTAGGGTTTTGTAAAATCAACTCTTCCATAACAGCTTTTAGAGTATCTCCACTATCTGCTATATCATCTACAACTAAAACTTTTTTTATATTTTTAAAACTACATGTAGAATATATGGTTATCTGTTTTCGTTTTATTTGTTCATCATAAAGTTCTGTTCGTAAAGTTTGAACATTTCTAAGTTCCAATCCCTCACTCAAAGCATGAGCCAAAGTAAGCCCACCACGAGCAATACCTAAAACCATATCTACTTGTAAAGGTTTTACACTTTCTAACAGTTGTTTTGTATCTTTTCTAAATTCATCATAAGAGTAATATTTCATAGTATTATTATACTATTTTTATGTTATAATTGCACAAACTGTAAGTAAATCTCTGTGTTTTATGGAGTGGAAAAGGTTGGGGAAGTCATGAGCCTCAACCTTTTTTTTTGCCCTCCTAAAACACACATAGAGGGAGATTTTATGAATAAGCTACTTACAGTT
>Ga0256828_1002636_pt1 | contig 10553 bp, 8 predicted proteins | sample CV88metaG_FD_185993 | JGI IMG/M metagenome (GOLD analysis project Ga0256828, IMG submission 185993) | Hydrothermal vent microbial communities from East Pacific Rise, Pacific Ocean - CV88 | ecosystem: Environmental > Aquatic > Marine > Hydrothermal vents | place: Pacific Ocean: East Pacific Rise... | reverse complement strand
ATGGCTGGTGTGTTACTATATTCAATATACAAAACAGGGGCATAAGTATGATTGCTGTTATACGATTTAGCAACACGTTTACCACTGCCTGAGAGGACAAAGCCCATGGCTTTGCCTTTTTCCCAACTGGGCATATTGATAAGCTCTTGGATGATCGTTGAGAGGTCGGGGCTTTTTTGTTTCTCTCCCTGTTCTCTGTTGATCTCCCAAGCAGGAATATTGTTCCATGGTACAGAAGTCACTGTTTTAGGTCTGGAGCTGATATTTCTGGATCGATTTGTATATCTTCGAGCTTTGTCAGAGGATTCACCATAAATGGTTAAACTGGTAGGTTCTGTATTAATCTCTTCTGTTGTAAATTGCAGGTAGGCATTGGTAATGGTTACCCCTTTGGGAACCTTGATGTTCTTAAATCGTAACCCTACGATAAACTCTTGTCCATTGTCTTTGATCAGATCCAGTCCTTGGCTATAGCGATACATTTTACCTGTTACGCTATTCTCTTCGGCATCATCATCTCCATGAGAGATTTTGCTTTTTGTATGTATGGTACTGGAGAGTACCAACACGGTGCTTAATGAGAGTAGAAGTAATGTTTTTGTGATACTCGTCATGTTATCCCCTTTAGTGTATATTTTGATCATTTCAGATCAATTATTCAAGTGATAGAAACATGTTTCTTATCACTTAATCATATATACGAACAAGAAGACTCTTTTTTCTCTAATGGTTGGAAATTTTTTAGAATTTTTTAATCCCTACCACTCCCCACAAATCCACTCCAATAAAACGGATGCGAATTCTTATGCTCAATCCACCAAATCTTAGCCTCTCTCAAAGCATCACTATACCCATAACCCTTATGCAGATTCTCATAAAACCTCTTCATCAATTTTCCTGTAGCATCTGTAGGCACACTCCAAAGTGACATTACAATATATTTAGCCCCTGCTGTCATAAAGGCTTTGCTAAGTCCTGCAACTCCTTCACCATTCTCTATCTCTCCCACACCTGTTTTACAAGCAGATAGTACCACCAACTCGGTATGACTCAAATCCATTCCTGATAGTTCTAGTGCTGTAATAATTCCATCACCTTTTTTATTTTTAACAGCAATGTTTGCCCCACTAAGTGCAATACCTGCTTTAAGCATAGGATTCAAGATGGTTTTATCTTGTAAATAAAATCCATGAGTTGAGAGATGTAGTATTTTTGGGGATTTGATTTTGAAAAAGTTTGATTCGGTTGCATCTTTGCCCAAATAGATTTTGGCATTTTTGCCATATAGTTTTTTGATGATTTTTGGTTCGTCTTGGTTGGTTAGTGTATCAAAATAGTTCTTTTTTCCTCCGTCTGTTTCATTATAAAGTGTTTCTATAGTAGTACCTTTTAGTTGACTCTCTTTTCTCTCATTTTCATTTAGTCCAAAAGATGGGTTTGCAAATACAATAACTCTATTATTTGATTTATTATTATGCTGATAGAGTTTTACAAACTCTTTTCCTGATGGGATATATCTGATATTTAGTTTTTGTATTAGATATTTTTCTCCGTCATAGAGGGCTTCAAATGGGATTTTGTTTAATTCTCCGTCAGGTGAGATGATTAGGGAGGTTTTGTTTTTTATATCTATTTTTTTGAAGATTAGGTTGTAGAGTTTGCCATAGTTCTTATGCACTTTATCTATTCTAAATATATCTTTTTTAGTTGCATCTATTGTATCATTTATAGTTTTAGTCTCTTGTTTATCAAATCGTTTAAAAATAATCTGATTGCTTTTATCTAAAACAAAAATAAAATAATTATCTTGTGTCTTTGCAAAATCTATATATAACTCATTATCTCTTAATAAATCCGTAATATTTTTATAATCAATAGTTTTCTTTGGAAATGTATCAGCCATATAAGCACTAAGTTGTTTTTCAAATCGTCTATTTTTTTTATCTAATGCAGATAGGATTTTTCTATCTGTATTTTGTTGATTTAATCTAGCTAGAGTAGTATATTGTCTATTTAGAGCATTCCATACTCTTTTTATTTTTGGATTTTTCTCTACTGCTAATATTATATTGTTTTCATAATCAAAGCGTGTTCTTTTATAATTTAGCCATTGATTAAATGTATCTTTATAATAAGGAGAATAAGTAGCATTAAAAAGTTCATTAATATATTTTTTATGTTGTTGTAGGTACTGTTTTTTTGAGTACTTATCAAGAATAGAAAAGATGCCTCTTTGTAGCGTATAATACTGCTCAAAAGCACCTTTTGCAAATCTATAATAGTTTTTTTTATCATTTATATCTCTAAAAAACCTTGCCTTATCCAATAGTATTTCAGGATATTCACTATTGGCATAGAGAACTTTTTTTTGATATTCATAGAGTGACTCTTGGTTTTTCTCTCTCTTTAGATTTAGTTCATTTGTTAGAGAATCTGTCGTACTACTACATCCTATCAATAGTACGACGCTAAAGTATAAAAGAGTTTTCATTTTTTAAAAGCTTAACTGCTTATTGCCTTCAATAGTAGGCTCTTGTCGTTTTAAATCTCCAAATCCATTAGAGACCTTTCTTACATTTGGATAGACCTCATTGTAAATATCTCTAATATTTCTTTTTCCCTCTAAAAGTGCTTTCATAACAAAATAGCTAAAGAGTCTATGACCTCTTTTGGGGTACATATTAGAAAATTGCTTATCTTTCCCTGCTGTAAGGATTACCATCTTTTTATGGTTAAAAGTTACTTTTTTAGGACTTAAGACAACACTTGCTACCCCTTTAAATACACTTTTTCCATCTGTTGAACCACTAAAACAACTATCTACAATGGCTATAATTTTAGTTGCTTTTGAATTGGATAAAAGATTATAGATATTATTCAGTTTAAAAAATGGGTTTCTATTAATATAGTCTGGAATTTTATCTTTTGGTAATATATAAGGAGTTCTATCAGGCAAAACAGGAATACCATGACCTGAGTAATAAAAGTAGATAGTGTCTCCCTCTTTTATATTTTCTAACATTCTATTAAGGTTGTCTTCTATTGCTCCACTTGTGGCACCATTTCCAATTAATTCATAGCTATTTCTGTTATTGATAATTCCAAGACTTCTTCTTATAATTTTTACAAACATTTTGGCACTTCTTTTTGAATAAATTACATTATCTGTATTATCATAATTTTCTGCACCAATAACAAAAAGCCATTTTTGGGGGTCTTTTGGTGCTTGTGGAACTTTTGCTAATAGATTTGGTAAATCATCAATAAAACCTTTTGTGGGTATTTTAGGTGGTTTATAAGTAGGTTCGTCTATTGTATGAGTAGAATATGAACTCTGTTGAGCTAAATAGCTATCTATTTTTATTTTTTTTAATAATATTTTATTATTTTGGTATTGAAAAGTAAGTTGAAAATTATAATTTCCTTTTCTTTTAAACTCCATAGCTCTATCTCTAGGCATTTTAAATCTTATACTTTCTTTATAATTGTGATTAGATTTCAAAACAGCATACATTAATTTCTCATCAGCATTATATTTTGAATTTTCTAATTTTATATTTCCTATTAATGACTGCATAGCGATACTAATAAAATAATTTTTTGCTAAAGAGACTCTATTTTGTCTTTCTATATATTCTTTAGTTGTTTCATCTTCCATTTTATGTTGAATAACTACTTTCATTAATCTATGAGTTAATATACTTGTAGCTTCAAACAAATCTTTTTCTTTTAAATCATAAGTTTTTACTATGCCTTTTAAATAATTATTTTTATTATATACAAGTAAAATATCTTTATTAGATGTTGATGCTATTTGGATATTATCAATAGTTTTACTTGGTATATCTATTTTTATTTTACTAATATAGAGAATATCGAAACGATTATCTATATAGTTTCTTATAAGAGGTAATTGAGATTTGATAATAGCTTGTTTGAATTTTTTATTATCAAATACCTTATGATAATTAAAACCATTTGCTATTGTTAATCCAAGGAAACTTCCCATTGAATTAAGAACAGTATCTTGTACTGGACTATCATTTTTTATATAGATACTAGAACAAAAAGAGTTTATTTTATATGTTTTATTTGTATAACATCCTACTCCTTTAGAAAAAATATCATAAATAGGATAATAACTATTTTTATATACTCGTATAACCTCTTCATGTTTTTCTATAGGTAGTAGTTTTTTTGATACTTTTGAAAGTTCCACACCATTTTTTAAATAAGCATAAAATAAAAAATCCTTACTCTTTGAAATATTTATATTTTTTTTATTTGCTATGGGGATATTATTGTTTTTATAACTACATCCCCAATAAAATATTAAAAATATTAAAAATAAGATATTTTTTTGCATACTAATATATTATTCTTTATTTTTTATATCAGGCTCTTTTTTAAAAAAAGCTTCAACATCATCAATATCAACTCCTTTTAATAATCCACTATCAATATGAACTTTTACTGTTCCATCAGCATCTTGTACTGCTGTAAAAGAGTTAAATCCTGATATTCTATTTGCAGCTTCAACAGTTTTTCCTGTATTTAAGTCTCTTATTAATACTTTTACATCTCCACGCTCTTTTGAAATAGAAAAAATAGTATTTTTTCCCTGAAACCACATAATTGACCAATAGTAATGTTCAAAATTTCTTAATCCATTTTGTTGATAAAGACTGTTTTTATAATCTACTTGGTCACATAAAGCAATATATCGATTATGTTTTTTACATTCTGATAAAATCATTATTTCTTTATCCCCTATGCTAATATTAATTAAATATTTCTTTTTGGGATTTTCTATATTAATTAACATATAATCATTTTTTGTATAAAGACCTAAAGTATTACCTAAATCCAAAGTTTGTTGCCAAAATTGTTTTAATTTATTTTGACTTCTTATTGCATCTTTTTCTAATAAAATAAATTTAGTTGAAGCCACATCTCCATTTTGAAAATATGCAATATGCCAACCACTTGGAGTAGTAAATTGTTTAGTTTCTTCTCCTATATTAAAAATAAATGCTGAATTATCTCTAGTTACAATAAATCCTTTTGAAGTAAGAATAATACCATCTCCTCTAAACTGTTCTTTTGTTGTAGTTATTACATTTACACTATTTCCATTTCGTTTTAAAGTGGCTATTTCAAGTGGTTTTTGATTACTATTTACACGATTAAATTTAATTTTATACTCTTTTGGAGATATTTTGATTAAATAAGTAAAACTACCATCTTTCCAATTATAACCGTAATTTACAATTTCTCCTTCTGAGTCTAAATAGACATCATTATTAATAGAAAATCCATCCTTTAATTTTTGAAATTTAACACCTTTTTGACTTTTAGGATATTTTAAAATTTCTTGAGCTAGTTTATGATGAGCTGCTTTTTGCTCATCTGTTAAAATCATATTTTTAGATTGAGCTGATCTAACATGTATATTGGATTGGTTTATACAACCTGTAAATCCAATCACTATACTAAAAAATATTCCTAATTTAATAATTAATAAAAGATTTTTCATTTTTTCCCTTTTTATAATTCAATAATACGATTCAAAAAAGCTTCTCCCCCATTTCTACCGATAAATCGTCATAATTCTAGTAGAAAAAGCACATCTATCCATTAAATCAATCAACTGACCAAATCGAAAAGACTCTTTTTCCAATTTGGAAGAGACTTGATTAAACAGTCCAAAATCCTCTTTTTGTTTACAAAGTAATGCTACATATAAATCTTTACTTTGCATGGTATTATCTTCTATTTTTGCTATCAATCCATTATATTTCTCCTTGTTGGGGTAAGTTAATGCTGTATCTGTCGATTTTATATTTTTAAATAGTGTAACTACACTTCCTGTATGTGAAATCACGAAAAGAGAAGCAAATCCTGCCTCTTGAAAGTTGATAGTAATAAAAAACTTTTTATTATTTTTTACCCTCTCTTTTAACTCCATAGTTATATTTTGACTAGAGTTATTGATAAATAGCTCCACAAACTCCTGTCGTGATATTAAAAAGGGTTGATTGTCTATAGAGATATAATATTGTCCATTTTGTGCATAAATATTTGCCTTTGGATAAAAACCAAAATGCTCTTTTAATAATCTAAAAAGTTTGGTCTTTATTAAATAGGGATGATTAAAATTTCTGTTTTTAGGATGAGTGAAGTCTATTATTTTTAAATAGAGAGGTCTATTGTCATAGCTAATAGCTACAAACCATCTATTATCAATTCTCTCTTGTTTTAGAACTTTTAAATCATTTAGGTTTGTTTTTGATGTTATCTTTATTATACTTTTAACAGTTTCACTATTGCATTGGGTAGATGAGCTATTTCTCTCTATATTGATACGACTATCTATATGACACCCTAATTTTTGAGAAATAGCATTTATTGCTATTTGTGTGGCTTGTTTTAGACTCTCGGCACTACCTTGACCTATAAGTTCGTTTCTATTATCTGCCATCTCTTCATACCATTTTGGAAATAGTTGATTATGAGATATACATCCTGTAATCAATAGTAAAAAACCAAAATAGTATCTTCTTATCATTTTTTCCCTTTTAAAAGCTTTTGTATTTTAATAAAAAAAACCTATTTATAATATTAATAATTAAAAGAAATCATAAATTATATAATTTTTATTGATTTATATTATTGTTAAAGGAAAAATAAATTATATTTTGATATATTATGTTAAAAAACAGGAATTAAAATGAGAAATATTATCAATATCTTTGTTATTGGAGTAATACAATTCACTGCCTGTGCAGATAAAAATATTGTCTCTAGTTTAGAAAAGGAGACAGCCAAAAGGATTTTTAGTAAATATACAGATAACCAAGGAGATAATATATATGGCGTAGGAGAAGCATCTCCCAATAGAGGTTCACTACAAAGAGATATAGCTGTAGCTTATGCACAAAATGAAATTCAAAAACAGATTTATACTGTTATAGATGATGGTCTTATTATTGTAAATAGAGAACAAAATGGTAAAACAGATACAACAATCAAAAATGAGTTAAAACATAAAATCAAAGGAGAGTTAAGAGGAGCAAAAATTATTGATAGCTATAGAGGAGCATCAGGTACTCTTTATGTTTTAATGAAGTATAATTTTAAAGAGTATGTTGACTCTATATCCTCTCTATCTATTAAACCTAATTTTTTGAGTCCACAAGAAAAGAGAGAGATAGGAGAAAAATAAGAGATAGTTTATATTCCCCTCCCTTACTTAGCACCTAAAGCCAGATAACCATTCTTTTCAAAAATCATAGGCTTATCACTACCAGAAAGCACAACTGCTACATGTGGACTTTTGCTCAATTCTGCATTCATGCAACTTTTTAACCCTCTAAAGTTAATACCCTTTTGAATACAATCATCCAAAACTTTAGAGAGTTTTCCTGTTCTAGCTTGTGTTTTTGAGGCTCCTATGTAGACGATATTTTTGTAGGGGTATGTTTGGTTTTTAGTATCAAGATGCACAAATCTATGGATTTGTTTGTTTTTTCCTTTGGAGCTATTTTCAGAAAAACAGGCATCAAAAACAATAAAAGCTTTATCTGTTTTTTTATCTATCTCTGCAAAATATTTTCTTAAATCTCTTTTGCCAATAATTACTGAATTGGCTATTTTATTTTTTTGGGGATTAAAATCATAAGGCAGAATCATACCTGTATCTAACCAATATTTTTCGGCTAGTGTCGTTTGGAGTTTTGAACCATAATCTTCATCTTGATAATCTGTGCCATGACCTGTAAAGAACATAAAAAATCTATCATTAGATTGAATCTTTTTGGTAGTTCTTTTTATATAATCTAATATATTTTCTCTAGTAGCATGTTCATTTCTAAAATATTCAATCTCATCTTTAAAATTCATCTTTGTCAAAATATTCTCATAATGAGCAATATCATTTTCAATATTTAGTTTTGGAACAGTTGAATCCTTATATTTAGAAACCCCCACAATCAGAGCATAATCCTTTGCAATCAAACTACCTGAAACCAATAATAACGCCATTAACATCTTTTTCATTCTATTTTCCCTTTTGCTTTTTATCTATATATCTATAATACAAAGAAAAATAATCAAATTCCTCAAAAAAGAGAAATTTATTATAAATTTTTATTTTTTTCTCTAATCTTTAGACGACGAATATCATCTTTGATAATATCTTTGTATTCACTAGCACTCTCTTCATCTCCCTCTTTGATACTAAGGAGTAGGATTTGATAGTTGACAAAGATACTCTGTTTTGCTTTTTCTATCTTATCCAAGGTTGACTCTTCTATCTCTATTAGAGCCATACAGTAGGATTCTCTTGCATTATTAAAATCCTTTTTTTTGAGATAGTCTTTTGCTTTTTTAAATGACTCTAAGCCTCTTAAATAGTTTGAGTTCATAGAAGTTTTTATTTCGATAATAGATTTTTCAATAGAGATATTTTCTACGTTTATTGCTTTAGCTGCTTTAAATTTTGTAATGCTTTTATCTTCTTTTGAGGGTAGTATTATAAAAATTATACAAACAGCAGCCAACCCACTGAGAATAAGTCCACTTACTCTATTTTGGAGGAGATTAAAGGTTACCAAGTTACTTCTATACTCAATATTATTTAATGTTTTTTGTTTATTTTTACTCTTCTCTTTTGTTGGTCTTTTTTTTTCAGTGGCAACGCCTATGGGTTTATATTTTTTGACCAATGCTACAGCATCACTACACTCATCACACTCAATGAGGTGTTCAATCACTTTTGCTCTATTTTCTGTATCTAACTCTTCATCTATAAAACGAGCCAAAATTTCATCACTGGGATGAGGGGAGAGTAGTTTTGTTATACCTCGTTGCATGGTTCTAACCTCTTTTTATTATCCAAAATTTTTTTTTCTCTATTTAAAATTTTTCTTTTTACCTGTTCGATTTTTCTATAGATCTGTTTGTCATGGTAGCCCATTATTACCCCTATCTCCTTGGCACTCATAGCTTCTGAGAAGATTAATTTGATAATTGTTTCTCGTTTTATCTCATTTTCTTTACCTATATACGAATGATTTTGAAGCTTTTCTCTTATGTGACTGATTTTTTGTTTTATTTTTTGGGAAAAATTAATATTGTTACGGACATAGAGCTTAATCTCCCAAATCTCCTCTGGATCAAAATAGCTTAATATATTAATTTCTTGATAGTCAAAATGATAGATAAGCTTGATAAACTCTCTATTGTTTAGCTCTTCTCCTGTTTTGAGTTTCAAGATAAGTTGTGTCTCAGGGGGAAGAAGATCAAGATAATCTTCTAATATCTCCTCTAATAATCTATATTCCTCTTGGGAGTTAGGGGACGGTATGTCTATGGGTTCTTTATCTATTCTTATAAAGTCAATAAATCGACTTTTGATAAAGTGATTATAGATAAAATTAAAAAATTTCTCTTGATGAAGAAGTTCGATTAAGAGAGGTTTTAGAATTATCTCGATCTCATTTTTATCATCATTGAAATGATGAATAATCTCTTTTTCTAGGTAGCTTTTTGTACTTTTTTTATGGTAAGGTTTAGGATGGTGAGTATTTATACTGAGGAGAGCATTGTCTATAATGGCATTGATATTTTCACCATCCATTGCTTTACTTTTGTAAGTATGGAGTATTTTTTTAATGTAGTTATTGACCCTACCATTTTGGTGTTTGAGTTCTTTGGGATTGATCTCCAATTTGATCTCATCTCTTTCTCGATAGAGTTCATTGATCTCTATTAGATTGGCTCTGGTCTCTTGAAAAGGGGGAGATTCATGATAAAGATTGAAACTTTTGATCTGTTTGATAAGTCTATCAAGAATATAGTCTTGACATGCCAATTTTTCATTATCTGAGAGTTTACCTTGGTTACATTTAACGCCAATAAGTTCATCACTGAGACGATAATAGAGTGTCCAAAAACGGTTTCTATCTATAGTGTTAATTTTATTAATAATGGGAGTAGCAATTTTGGCAATTTGAATCTCTAGCTTAGTATTCCAAGTTTTTGTAGAGAGAAGAGAGGAGGGGAGTGCATCTTTTATCTGAATATATGCATAATCTTTACTGCATTCAAAATATTGTGTACACTCATGATCACATATATTCTTAATAAAGCTATCTATAATGTCTTTCATATTTCCCCTTAAAAAACAATAAAAATGAGTAATATTGAACCATTATAGTGAAATAATCTTATTTAATACTTTTTTTTAATGTTTTTTGATGGACATAAGTCCATCTTATTTGATATATAGAAGTTAAAATTTTAAATAGAGAGATGTTGAATTAGATATATTGTGGAAGTTTCTAAAATTTTGTGCTAACTTCTGATTTTTTTAATTCTACAAAATATTTATTGGATGAGTATTCATAAGCTGATCCCATTATCATTCCTGTTGTTGTACTAAGTCCCCCATCCCACATTGTAAAATCTTTTATTCTTGATTTCATGGATATAGATGTATTTTTGTATCCATTTTTTTTTAAAATAATATTTTTATATTTACCTCTTTGGAG
>Ga0256828_1002635_pt1 | contig 10557 bp, 9 predicted proteins | sample CV88metaG_FD_185993 | JGI IMG/M metagenome (GOLD analysis project Ga0256828, IMG submission 185993) | Hydrothermal vent microbial communities from East Pacific Rise, Pacific Ocean - CV88 | ecosystem: Environmental > Aquatic > Marine > Hydrothermal vents | place: Pacific Ocean: East Pacific Rise... | reverse complement strand
TTTGTACTTCCTTTAATTGTTTAAATATTTGATTATTAATTTTAGTTAATCAATTTAATCATAAATATCCTCATTTGAAAGTTATTATTTCTTTTAATATATTTACTTTTTTTATATTAATTAAATTTAATACCAAACTTTCTACTTTCATACATCATAATTCTTTAGCAGTATTAATATTAATATTTTTAGAACAATTTAAAAAAAGTTTACTAAAATCTCAATTAATTTGTTTTAATTGTTTAACAACATTTATATCTATTTTTTTTAATCAATTTAATGATAAAATTCTATTAAAATTTAAAATATTTTTATCTATTTTTTCTAATCAATTTAATGATAAATATTCTACATTTAAATTGAATAAAAGAATTGACTCGTCTGAACTAAGTATTTTTAATCAATCTAAAGATAGAATACTTCAACCTTCAATATCTCATTTTTTTCAATAAAATTCATTAAGTAATTCAATAAGATTATTATCAATTTTTGACAGTCAATTAAGTTTTAATCAATGAAAATCTTCTCTATTAATCAATAAAGAAATTTCATTATTAATTTTTTTTAATCAATTTAACGACAAAACATCTGACCTAAAATCAGATAATAATTCCTTAACTTCTCATAAATCAAATATTGAATCAGTAATAATATTTTTAAAAGAAAAATAATGTAATTTTTTAAATCAAATTTTATTCTTTATTTTTTTTACCAATCTATTAAAAAATATAAAATCAAGATAATATTTTTTATTTACATTTATATTTTCCTGTTTTTCTTCATTTCTTTTCCTCAAAACTAAAATATCTCTATTTAATTTATCAAAATCACTATTATATAATTTTAATTCTTCTTCAATACTAATATTAAAAAATTCAAAACTAAAATCATCAAATTTTTTATAAAATTCATACTCTCAATAATATTTTCTATAATTTTTTTCTAAATAATATAATTCTTCTTTTAGCTTTATTATTTCTTTTCTATTTTTCTTATTAAAAAAATTAGAAAAAAAACTTTTTGAAATTAATTTTCTATATCTTTTCAAAGCTATATTCCACCTAATTTCTATATTTTTTAAAGTCTTATTTCAAACTGTCATCTCTCAAAATAAATTTTCTGAATCAAAAAAGTTATCTTTAGATTCTTTATCTAAAGCTTTAGTATTATATAAATCTTTTTTAAATTTTTGTGGGATTTCAATAACTATTTTCTCCTTTTCTAGCATATTTATTTTTATTTTTGAATATTTGTTATCATTTTAGCATACTCAAAAAAAAATAGCCAAGACTTAATCTTGACTAATATTTTAAATATTTTTTTATACTTTATCATAACAAATAATATATTCTTCTCTTGAACTATCTCTACAAGCTAAAGGTTTAAAAGTTGTCATTTTATGAAATCTTTTTTTAACTTGTTGAACCAAATCATTAAAATCTTCTCATTTAAAAACTTTAAGAATCATATTACCTCATTTTTTTAAGAATCTATCTGAAAATTCACATATAGCTATATTTAATTCAACAGATGCATATTGGTCGACATCAAACCTACCTGTAGTATTAGGTGCAATATCAGAAGTAATAACGTCAAATTGGTCATCTCAAATAATATCTATAACTTGCTGACTTAATTTATCATAATCAAAAATACTACATTGTATCGTTGAAACATTTGGATAAGAAAAATCCTTTGTAGGTTTTATATCTACTCAAATAATAGTTTTTTCTCTTACTATATTTCTTATTGCTTGAAGAAAAGATCAAGGTGCACATCAAATATCTATAACAGAATAATCAGGTTTTATAAGATCAAATCTTTCTTGCATTTCTAAAAGTTTATAAACAGATCTTGCTCTATAACCAGCTTTTCTAGCTTTTTCAGCATATTCATCTCTTATCTGATAACTCCCTCTTTGAACTTTTTTCTTTCTATGAAAACCAACCTTTGGTCAACTTTGTTTTCTTTTTTGTCATTTAACAACTCTATTAGCTTTTGCCATTATTATTTTATTATAATATATCCATATTTTTATAACTAAAAAGGCTATTTTTTCAAGTTTTTAAAAATAAATATTTTTCATTTTTTGACTTAAAATAAAAAATAAATATAAATAAAGAGTTATTAAATCCTAAAAAAATTTAATACATAGCAAAATAGTTTTAAAGGTCTTTTGTGGAGTTATTTCACATAAAACTTTTTCTTGTGATTTCTCCACATTCAAAACAAATACAAAAGTTCAAAAAGAACAATGGAGAATTATTATGATTACTGACACACAAAGCTTTGAAATTATAAGCATAGAAGAATTAAAAGAAGTTGAATTCAATTTGGAATATAACCCATTTGATACAACAGGTTGTGGATATATTGAAGATGATTTTACTGAAGAAATCAGAAAACAATATGAAGAGGCAATTAATTATTATAAATTAATAGATAATAATTAAAATCATAATTTTATTAGCAAATATTTGTATAAATAATTAAAATATTATTATAACTAATATTATAGATAGAATTGGATGAGAATATAGAGACTGTTTATAAAATGGTGAGTATATTAAATTCCTGAACGAAAGAATAAATTTTATCTCAAATAATAAAATAATACTAAAATTAACTATCAGTGATCCCTAAGTACTATGAGTAGTATTTAGTGATCTTTGATTGGTAGATTCTATAGTTAATTAGAAGCTCAAGTAAAAACTTGAGCTTTTTTCATGATTATTAATTTATATATAATATATTTTTTAGTTATTAAAAATAAAAAAGAATAGTCAAACTATAATATACAAAAAAATGTCTACTTCTTTGTAATTAAAGAGAAATTATGATATAATTTGATATATATTATTAATAATAAATAATCTTCATGTATTATACTTGAATTTTAATACTAATACTGATAGTTTTTTGACTATATATAATCAAAAAAATCTATACAAAAAAGGAAAATTTCAATAGAAGTTTAAATCTTTGTTTTTTGCGTGTTACAATGCCAAAAAAAGATTCTGATGCTGATGAAAAAGCTGAAACTACAAAAGATTTTAAAGAAATGATTGGTTTAATGGAACAATTATTAGCTTCATTAAAAAGTATTCAATCTAGTACTTTGAGAAAAAAAATACTTGGACAAGATCACTTAAGTCTTGAATATGTAGCTTATGAATGAGAAATATTTTTCTACCTTGTATGTCCAAAAGAATATAAAGTATTAATAGAAAAACAAATCAACGGTTTCTACACAGATGCAATTATAGAAGAAACTAACGAAATAAATATATTTGAAGGTAAAAAATATTATGAAGGAACTTATATAACTCCTGTTAGAAACTTCTTCTTCCCTATTAAAACATATCAAAAGCTAGAATCTGATCCAATAAATAATATTACCAATGCTTTTTCAAAACTTGATGAAGACGAAGCTGCAGTAATACAAATAATGATAAAACCAATTGATGATGATTGGCAATATGAATGTGCTGATGCATCTTCTAAAATAATGGAATGAAAATCTACTTCATTTACACTAAATCCATTTAAAATAATGGTAAATATGCTTAGTGCATTATTTAGTAATACTGAAGAAGAAACAAAAGAATCTAATTCAACTTCAGCCTTATCACAAGAAAGAGCAAAAACAGTTGATGAAAAATGAGATAAAACTTGATATGAAACAATTATAAGAGTTGTAACAACCTGAAATAACAAAAAATTAATAGAAACTGAAATGGTTAATATTATTTCAGCTTTTACTCAATTTTCATATCCTGATTTTAATAAATTTACATATACAATTAGACATAATACTAATAACTTAGTTAAAAATTTTATTTTTAGATACTTTAAAAAACCTTTTTATCTGAAAAAAATGATTTTAAACACTGAAGAACTTGCTTCAATATTTCATTTTCCACACATAAGGTATAACAAAACTCCTGAAATAAAATATCAAAATTTTAAAATAACAAAAGCTCCAAAAAATATACCAACTGAATGAATATTATTATGATACAATGTTTTCAGATGAGTAAAAAAAGAGATAAGAATGAAAAATGAAGATAGATTTAGACATTTCTATGTTATCTGACAAACAGGTACTTGAAAATCTTCTATTCTACAAGTAATGGCTAGACAAGATTTAAAAGAATGAAGATGAATAGCAGTTATGGATCCTCACTGAGATCTTGTAAAAGACTTAATACCATTCATACCTAGAGAAAGAGCTGATGATGTTATTATATTTGACCCTTCTGACACAGAAAGACCAATGTGACTAAATCTACTTGAATGTAGTTCTCCAGAAGAAATGGATATGGTAGCTATGGATGCTATGAATATTATGATAAAATTATTCTGAAACGAGATATTTGGTCCAAGATTACAAGATTACTTCAGAAACTGAGTTCTTACTCTTATGTCTTATCCAGGTTGATGAGCTATTACAGATATTGTAAGACTTTTTACTGATGAAGAATGGCAAAAAGACAGAGTTAGACATGTCAAAAATCCTATTGTAAAAGCATGGTGGGAAAAAACTTATGCGTCTATGTGAGACAGAGAAAAACAAGAAATGATTCCTTATTTTGCTGCAAAGTTTGGACAATTTACAACAAATACAATGATGAGAAATATTATATGACAAACTAAATCGTCATTTGATATATTTGATGTAATGCAAGAAGGTAAAATATTAATGGTAAATCTAAGTAAATGAAGCCTGTGAGATATTAATTCAAAATTACTTTGAATGGTTCTTGTAAGTAAACTTCAAATGGCAGCAATGAGAAGAGATAAAATTCCAAAAGAACAAAGAACTGACTTTTATCTATATATTGATGAATTCCAAAACTATGTAACAGATGCAATAGAATCTATTCTATCAGAAGCCAGAAAATATAGACTAAGTCTAAATGTAGCTCACCAATATATATGACAATTAGAAAGTAGTGATGCTCTAACTAAATCACAAGTAAATCTAAAAGACGCAATTTTTGGTAATGTATGAACAAAAATGACATATAAAATTTGAGCTCAAGATTGAGAATTTATGGAAAAAGAGTTTTGACCAACTTTTTCAGCAAATGATTTAGTTAATATGGATAAATTTAAAGCAACTATGAAACTATCTATTGATAATCAACCTAGTGTACCCTTTTCTGTTATTCCAGTTAACCCATATTTAGAAAATTGAGATCCTACAGTAGCAAAAGCATTAAAAGAGTTATCAAGATTAAAATATGGTAGAGATGTAGCTTTTATCAATAAAGAAATAGAATATAGAATTTGAGTTTAAAAAAATAAATATAAATCATGAATACACAAAAAACAATCGAAGAATTACAAAAAGAAAATGAAATACTAAAACAAAAATTAGCGATTGCCTCAGCTTGGATGGACAAAGAAGTAAAAGCTTCAGTACATACAATCGCTAAAAGAAAATTAAATAATATGACAGATAATCTAAGAGACTCTTTTCTTAGAGAGAATGTTGAAGAAATGATATCAAACCAAATTACTTGATACTTTGGTGAACTTTTACTTATGAATGCTCCATCATGAACAGTAAAAGCAATAACAACAGCTGAAATAAATTTTTATAATATGAAAAAAAATCCGTCTATAGATGGTTTTTCAGTAGTAAGTTGATATCATAAAGCATTAGATCAATTTATTGAATCAATGATTACTCAAAACTTCCGTAAATTTGCTAAAAAACAAAAACAAACAATTCTTAGAGAAAATGATCCTCTGGAAAAAGCTTTACATCTAGTAGTAAACAAAAAATATATACTAAGTACTGGTAGACTATATGCCCTTATAAAAATAATAAAATGACAATCTATTTTATATGATTATTGAAAATGTTTTAAAAAATACTTAGATAAACATTCAGAATTAAGAGATATAATTCTTGATGATCATTTTTTCAAAATCTTTACTGAATTAAACAAATCAGAAATTTTATCTAGTAAAAGACATAGTTGATCAATAACAAAAAAAGAAACTGAACTTGCTAGAAAAATATTAATTTGAAATTTTAGAGATAAAAATTCTATTCTATATAAGCTTTTAGAAAGCCAAAGCGTACTTTATTAAAAAAGAAGATATATTATCTTCTTTTTTTTGACTAATATAATTTAAAAATTACTATTAACTAGACAAAAACAAAAATCAAAGTAAAAAGGAGGTTTTATGACTATTTTTTCATCGTTTAATGAAGAAATTAATTCATTATTAAATTTGATACAAACTAATGATGTTCTACATTTAGAACTTATTATAAGTATAGTAAATGTATCTATAATATTTTTTATTACATTTATTGGTCTCAAATTTAATAAAGTAAAAGAATGTTTTCTTATTCATAATTATGAACAAGAACCTAAAACATTTAGTGATTATTGGAAAACTTTCTTTAGTGCTCCAATTTTATCCGCAAATGGGATATGTATGTGGAGGATATATTTATCCATACCGTTAGCTATAATAACTATATTATTTTATCATGATACAATAATTAGTTTTATAGTATTTCAGATATATGTATTTTTATTTGCAACAGATGCACTAGATGGAGCTATAGCTAGATCATTAAATAATATTACTGATATAGGTAAAATTCTTGATCCTTTAGCAGATAAAATTCTTGATCTTGTTATACTTTTTATTGTTTCTTTTTATTCAAATAATATATATTTTATAGTAATTACTATTTTTATAATATTATTTGATATAACAGGACAACTGATAAGAGGTAAATCAAAAAATCCAGCTGCAAGCTGGGTTGGAAAAACAAAAACAGTTATAAAAGTAATTACGATATATGTAATATCTCTTAATAGATATGAAGTTGATGTTAATTATATAGGAGGTCTTTTGATAACACTTACTTTGATTTTTACTTTCTGGTCGTTTTATGGTAAACTTAGCGATAAAATGAAATCTAGAAGTATAGAATTTTTAGTAAGATTTATAAGAAGAAAAGTTAAATAACTTTTCTTCTTTTTTATTTCTTTTCACAAATAAAATATACTCTTTCACTTTCTTCCGTTAATTCTCAATAATGATAATCTATCAAATCTAAAATTTTAAATCACCTTAATTTTAATTCTTTTTTTATTATATCTATTGGAAAACTATTTTCTCTAACTACTTCTTTTATTAACTCATATTTATTACTATCTATATTTTTAAAAATTTTAACCAACCATTCATAATATTTATCTTTTTTAAACATTTCTAAACAAACAGTATCATCTCAAAAATTATAAAATTGTGCAAAATCTCTAGTTATATTCTCAAATTCATACAAAGTATTAATATCAAAGATAAACAAACCTCCCTTTTCTAAATGATTATTAGCCTGAGTAAAAAAATCTTGCCATTGAGTCCATTCTAATAAATGACATACAGAGTTATAATTACACAAAACACAATCAAATTTTTTCTTCAAATCAAAATCTGTCATATCAGCTAAAACAAGATTATCTTTTTTAACATTTTTTTCAGCTTTTTTTAACATATTTTCACTTATATCAAGTCATATTACGTCATATCATAATTTAATTAACTCTTTAGCAACAGTACCAGTTCAACAAGCTGTTTCTAAAATAGTTTTTGTATTCGGTTTATATTCTTTAATACAATCTTCAACCAAAAATTCTAATTCATCTTCAATTGGATTATTAACAGATCTAACTATTTTGTCATAATATTCTAAAAATATATCGTAAGTTTTCATAAAAAAATATAATAAAGATTAATTCTCTTTATTATATTTTTTTAAAATCTATAATCAATAATTATTGTTTAGCTAAATATTTTTCATAAAGATATATAAATAAAAAAAGATACTACAATTCAGTAGTATCTTTAATTTCTTTTTTAGCAATCTCTTTTTTATCAATTTTTACATTTGAATAATCTATCCATAACATAATTGCAGTAATTATATGAAAAAGCATTCAAACTAACGGAACCCATCATATTAAACTAGTTATAACTCACATTATACTTCACTTCTTTCAAATATTTAAATTAGAAGATTTAGCTAAAGTTATAGCATGTAAAATTAACATTACAATTAAAGGAATCCACAAAAAAGAAATAATTAAAAGTCATCAATATATAGGAATAGCTAAAACTGTTTCACCAATAGCTGTAACTAATTTTAAAGTTTTTAACTCTTCAATATCTTTATTATTCATAATTATTTTTCTTCTCAATTAAAATATATAGATTTATCATTTAAATAAGTTTCATCATTATATTTAATTAAGTCCTTAGATATAACAGCTTTATCATAAATAATTCAATCTTTAGTAACTTTTATTTTTCCTTTATAAAAAATTCCTTCATTAGTAATTTTTATATCACCATTTTTTAATGAAGCTAAACTCTTAATTCTTTTTCAATCCTTATATAATCAGTCTTCTTTAACTAAATAATCTCAAACTTTTAATCAATTATTATTAATTTCTAAAATATCAGATATCTTTAATTTATTACTATCAATTAAAACATCTCAAACTTTTAATCAATTAGAAAAATCAATAACATCATACGCTAATCATTCTCAATCATTACTATAAGAAGTTATATCAACTAAATGGTCTCAATTTTCATTATTAACCTCAAATCAATTATCTGTAATGTAAATAATATGATCTCCATTTTTATAATTAATTTCAAATGAATTATCTGTAATATGAATAATAGTATCACCATCTCTATTATTGATTTCAACTCAATAATCAGCAATATAAACTAAATGATTTCATTCTTTATTATCAATATTTAAACCGTAATCTCTAATTTTAAATTCTGAATAATCACTGTTTTCATCTCAAGAAGATTCTATATTTGAATCATCCTCCATATTTTCCATAGCAGTTCAAATTTTAGAAAATGTATCTCATAAAGAATCTCAAATTTTATCTAAATCAATATCAGAATTCATTTCTACTCACCCATCTCAAGCTTTTATTCCTCATATTCAATTTGCTGACATTTCAACTCATCCATCTCATGCAGAAACTTTAGCTAATCATTTAGCTTCTAATTCAACTCATCCGTCTCATGCTTTTATATGTCATAAAGATCAACCATCTAATTCAACTCAATTATCTCAAACTTTTACTCAACAAGAAGACAATAATAAAATAAACAACGATAAATATATTATTTTTTTCATTATAATAATAGTTAAAATATAATACTTAAATTTATATATATTTTTTAATAAAATTCAAAATTTTTATATTAATGATTACTTAAATGTTCAAATCAGATAAACATAAAAATTCAAACAATTATAAATATCAAATACATAATTTTTTTAAATATAGTTCATTTACCTTTAAATTCAGGAAATATATCAGCTAATGCTGTATATAACAATCAACCTGTAATAATAGCTAAAATATAAAATTTATTAACAATTAAAAAACCAGAAAAAGGATAAGTTAAAAGTGTTCAAATTAATCATCAAAATGCAGCTATAAATGAATACAAAATTTTATTATGATTCATTATATAATTAACAATATTTTGAGGAATAGAATGTAATAAAACAGCTACTGTAGTAGCAATTCAGAACTTAATATCTATACTAAAAGCCGAAAATAAAACAATTCAATGAAATCAATTATGTAATACAGTCCCTCAAAACATTAAAATTCAATTTTTATGATCGTGACTATGTCACGATTTACAACCATGATCATGACCTAAATCTTTACAATGATGCCAATGAAGAAATAATTCAAATATATAAAACAATAATAATCATAATAAAATAAATATTCCTAATTTTTCTCAAACTAATTGTCATTGAGTAGTTAGTTTTGGAATAAATCATAAAAAAATTATTCACATCAATAATCAAACTGTAATTGCAGTTATATATTCTAAATAAGCTATTAATTTTTGTTTTATGATACTAGAAATAAATACGATAATAATTATAGACAATGCTATTATCATATTTCAAATCAATGCTCATTCAAAAGGTGTTATTTCCATATTTATTTATTAAATTATAAATTCTTCATTGTTAATTGAATCTTTCCTGTTTTTTCATCTATTCCTGTAACTTTTACTTTTACAGTTTGTCATACTTCTACTTCATCTTTAGGATCAGATACAAATTTATCAGCTATTTGAGAAACATGTACTAAACCATCATTTTTCATTCAAATATCTACAAAAGCACCAAAAGCTACTACATTTCTAATAACTCATTCTACAATATCACCTTCTTTTATTTCCACACTACCTTTTTTAATAGCTTTTTTATGAGTAGAATTAACTCTTTTTTCTTCTCAAATACTTTCATATGCATCCACTATAAATTCTAAAGTAGATACAGCAACATCAGGATATAGTTTTACTAAAACATCTTTATTTTTTTCAAAATCAGATGGTCAAATATTATTTTCTAACATATATTTAGCTAATTCATATTGTTCTGGATGAATATCAGTATTATCTAGTTTTTCATCACTTTCAGGTACTCTTAAAAATCCAGCTGCTTGTTCATATACTTTA
>Ga0256828_1002633_pt1 | contig 10562 bp, 10 predicted proteins | sample CV88metaG_FD_185993 | JGI IMG/M metagenome (GOLD analysis project Ga0256828, IMG submission 185993) | Hydrothermal vent microbial communities from East Pacific Rise, Pacific Ocean - CV88 | ecosystem: Environmental > Aquatic > Marine > Hydrothermal vents | place: Pacific Ocean: East Pacific Rise... | reverse complement strand
TGCGTCCAATGAGCCATGTGACGGTGCTTTTACCTGCATCGGAACTGGTACCGAAGATGCTGAGATTATGCATGGAATACCTCTTCGAGTCGTTGAAGCTTTTCTATCTCTTTAAGCGCAATGCGTAGATGGTATTTGCCAAGAGCATCGAAGTTCTCACAGTTGCGCACCATCACTCTGTAGGGTATGAGCCTCTCTTGCAGTTCTTCTGCCGTGATACCATGAAGTTCGATTAGAATGAAGTTCGCTTCGGAGGGGTAGATACGTTTGATCAACGGACTCTTTTGCAGAAGTGCAAGCAGGTAGTCACGGCTCTCTTGGTTGGCTGCTTTTGAGCGTTTGGCAAAGCTTTCATCTTGCAACACGGCTTGAATGTAGGCGGCATCAAATGCCGAAAGCTTCCACAGTGCTTCGGTTTGCTTGAGTGTGGCTATGTTTTGAGCCGAAGAGAGCAATGCCCCCATACGAATACCCGCCGCTCCCCAATATTTTGTCAGTGATTTTAAAATGAAGAGGTTAGGGTACTGCGCAAGATAGCCTGTAGCCGAAGTGTGTGGGGTAAACTCGATGAACGATTCATCGATGAGTACCGTACAGTCACGGTTGTGCCACTTCTTGAGCAGTGATTGAATATCGTAAAATACACCATCAGGTGTTGCAGGGTTGACGAAGATTACCAGACTCCCTTGTGGTACTTCTGTATCCATAGCGCCAAAACGGTCGATGAGATGCAGGCTATACCCGAACCGCTTCGCCGCCTTTTTATACTCCAAATATGCCGGAGAGTAAACCGTACACCGTAGGGGCAATCCCTTGTGGTTGCCCTTGATATGTGGGAAAAGTGAGAATATGGCACTGCTTCCACCATTGAAAAGTTCCATCTGATCCTCTGCAACACCGTAGTGGTCTGCAATGCTCTCATAGAGGCTGTCGTAGTTGGGGTAGGTGGCAATGTCGATGGTATTGAAGTCTACATCGATATGTGGCTTGACAAAATTGATGTTCGAAGAGAGATCGATCACTTCATCTAGACTGCATCCGCAGATTTTGGCAAATGCGGTGATGTCACCGCCGTGTTGGAATGTTTGCATCATTTCAGCCTTATCTCCAACCCCAGCTTCACCTCATACACTTCATCACACATCGCCGCTAACTTTTGCCCGATAATTCCCGAACGGTCGACATACTTTCGGCTCATACTGTCGATGGGAATGATGCCCGAACTGACATCGTTAAGGACAAAGATGATGTTCGCTTCTTTGGCAGAGAGTGCTTCGAGTTCTGCAAAGAGCTGCTCCTCTTCCCATGCAAGGGTATTAAGAAGCCACATGCTCATACAATCGATGAGGTAGGTTTGCTCTGCTTCAATGACTTTTGAGAGATGGTGTGTCTCTTCGATAGTATGGAACGCTTCTTCTCGTTGTGACTGATGCTTGGCAATACGTTCAGCCATCTCTGCATCTTTATAGCTGTTGTCATAGGTAGCGATATAGTAGGGTTTGCTGCTGCCTGCAAGGCTGAGTGTCTTTTGTTCCGCCAGCAGGCTTTTGCCTGATTTCTGTCCGCCATAGTAGAGGATTTTCATAATCAAATACTATGAAATTCTAATCTATCTTCAATTTTTTTAAATTTATCTTTTTCAAAAATTAAAAATAAAATTAAATCTATACCGGAATTTTCAAATTCTATAGATACGTTTATATAGCATAAGTCCCATTTATAAGAATAATCAGAACTTAAAGAGTTAAATTGTAAAGGAATTATATCAATAATTTCAATTTCTGGATTAGATTCATCAGTGTGAAAGTACTCATTCTCATTTATTTCATTTAACTCTTTATATAAATTTCTACATCTATTGTATGTATTATTATCAGCGTATAAAAAATAAATATTTGTACCTGTAGTTAAATTGGTTAAATCTATACGATTTTTTACTAATTTTCTTTTTCCTATATATAGATTATATTGAAAATTAAATTTATAATATTTTATTCTTTGCCATTCTTCCATATCATCCTTTGTTTGATAAACTACATCTATGCTATCATAAATAAAGTTACTAAAATCAATACATGTTTGAGAAGGCTCATTTTTTACATTCAATATTTCATATAATTCAAAAAAAGATAGAAAAGATATAAAAGCCATTTGAGATAATGATTTATTTTCTATATTCCCACTATGTGATCCTGTATTACCATAAACTCTAATTAGATTTCCATGAGAATATATTAAATCAAGTTTTGAATTGGCATCAGGTTTAGTATACTTATTGTGAAAATATTTTACCATATCACTCTGACTTAATTTATTAGAAGAAGATAATCTATCTTGAAAAGAATTGCCTTTAAGTTTATTTTCATTAAAGAATTCTTCAAATAAAAGTTCAATATTTTGTCTTGTTTTATTTAGAGAGTTTGTAGGATTATCATACATACTCTCATAAATTTCTTTTAATTTATATTTATTTTTCTTTTCTTTACAAAAACATTTGATTTTTTTTTGTAAGTTGCTATCTATATATTTACCAATTGAATATTTCATGTTTAATCCTTTCTATATTAACAATCTCTCAATTTGTTGAGTAATTTCTTTAAGATTGAGCTTAGTTAAATATCCATACACCAATGCACCACCTGCACCTACTCCTTCTTTGGCTTCACCTTCATCATAGAGTTTAAGCGCAGGGTGGTTACTGAGAGAGAAGTCAAAATCGGCATAAAGCGCTTTGGCATCAAAACTGTTCATCTCAAGTAAGGCTTTGATGTCGGAGTGGGGGTCTCTTGCGACCCATTTGGTCGTCACAAGTGCGACGTTATCTCCACAAAAACTGTGTCCGATGTGTCGTGCGAGTTTATCGGCAAGTAATAGCGCACACGCCATCTGCGTACCGCCTGCAAGCAGCAGCGGAAAACGACCGTTTACTCCCACCATGAACCCTGCGACAAAGAGCAGCATATTGTCACTTACGCTGCCAAGTCGCTGCCAGATATCCGTTACCCCTTCAATGTTCGCCAATGCCGCATCGATGGTCTGCTGACGGATGTTGTCGGGTACCTCTTTGAAGCTGGAGCTAAAAAGCCCCTGCACCTCCAAACCGAGTGCCACTGCCGTTGTCGCAGCGGTAGTGGTGCCTGAAGGTACCGATTCGCCAAGAATGAGGTAGTCGTCTGTAACTGTGTAGTTTGCACCGAAAGCTTTTCCCTTCTCAAACACTATTTGCGCGTCGATGTTCGCCCCTTCGGCGATGTTGCTGCTTGGGGTAATGTCGAAGTGGTGCAGTGTGGCATCGGTTTGTGGAAGCTGGCTCAGTCCCAGATCAAGCAGTTCTATGTGTCCGAAAGGTTTGAGCATATGCACCGCGCGTGTAATGAGTGCAGGGGTGGGTACACCCTTAGGTGTCTCAGCAACACTTGGCATGCTTGCAACTTGACCTGTCGTGACAAACTCCGCATCGAGTACGGGGGTGAGGTGTATCATCCCTGGAATACCTGCTTGCGTAATGCCCTCTATGTCCGCAGTAGCGGTGTTAGAGAGTGCAAGCATGAAGGTTGCCTGTTTGCCTTTGAGTGTAAAAACGAATTCGGGGTTTCCTGTGATGGTTTGTATCATGGTTGTGTTTGCTCCTTTATGTGAGTCCTAGTTCTTGGGAGATGTCTTTGATGAGTTTGGAGAGTGGGCGTTTGTTTATTTCATCATCTTGGATAAATCCACCACTTATCAACCTTTCCAAATCTTCTCTATTTCTAAACAAAGTACCCTCATAATTTTTATATAACTCATCTATATAACTATCGTTGTATATCATATCCTTTTGTATCAATTCTAAGATGATGTCTTTATGGTTTTGGTATAGTCTATCCAAGTTAAATACATCTATACTATTTTGTGCTTTTGGATTATCTGTATGAAGTTCTATATCAAGTCCATCCACACTATGATAAAAACGACTATCTTTTATATCCAACCTAAACTTAGCTACATCATCAAAGCTTTCTACAAATGGGTGGATTATATTTGCTTTTTTTGTTGATTTTCTCTGGTTACAAGTAGAACAACAAGGTATTAGATTATAAAGTGATATGGCAAGATATGGATATGTTTTTTTATTAAAAAAATGATCCAACTGTGCAGTTGCTTCAAGTTGTCTGTTTTTTCTAAAGTTAAAGATATAGTTTCTATTACAATACAAACAAGTGGTTACAGGTAACATCTTTATATATTCTGTTTTTTTCAATCTCTCGTATAATGTTAAAAAGTAAGACTTCTCTTTTTTATTTAATGCTATAGAGCTATGTGTATCTATAAACTCTGTAAGATTTTTGATATACTCAAAATCAGCCAATACCAACTTTTCAAAAGTTATATTTTTATCAAAATGCTTTAGCTTTTTTTGAAGTAGTTTATCTATTGTTTCTATGGTTATACTAAATATGATTTTTTTATCTTGCTTTTTCTCAAGCCTATGATCTTTAAATATCCCAAATACTAGATTTTTATACTTCTCTTGTATATCTTGTGTAATTGTTATTTTACGCATCTGTTTGTAACTTTTCTACTTGCTGTTGTAAAACTTCTATCTGTTTTTGTAACTCGTCTATCTTATCTATTTTGGACAATCTTTTGCTATCTAACATCTTTTGAAGTTGCCGTTTGATAATAGGCTCTCCAATAATAGAGATAATTTCTTCACAATATTTTTGCTCTTCTTTTGTTATAGTTGTTTTGTTCAGTAAATTAAAAGCTTCATCTATCTTCCCCTTAGCAAACTCTCCCATAAGCCCATTTTCCATAAAAAAGCTATCACTAAGTAGGGTATGGATGTTTGCCCCAAAGGTCTCTTTTTTATCATTGAGTCCATCTACTATTTTACAGTTACCATTATCATCAGTATCTAAAAAGATGATATTTTGTTTTGGGATGTCAGATAGAAGGAATGGGGAGTGGGTTGTGAGGATTAAATGAAAATTTCTATCTGGATAATTAAGTTGAAAAAAGTTAATTAAATGGTTAAATAATTGTTTTTGCCAATTGGGATGCAAAAATGAATCTGGTTCATCTAAGCAAATGAGAATATTATTTTTTTCTATAGTGCTTAAAGATTGGAATAAGTTTGCATATGTACGTAATAATTCAAGAGTACCACTTGATAGTTTTTTATCCAAATGTAACCATAAAACCTCTGTTAATATTGGATTTCTTTCGTAAAGTGTTTTTAAAATTTCGACAAAGTAAGATATATCTTTTTTATTTAAATTTTTAATTTCGTATCCATCAAGGGTATCTTTTTTGTTTAAATTTGACAATGCCTTGAAAAAAGTATTTATTGTTTTCTCATCAATTTTTGCTGTTTGTAAAAGTTTTTGTATATCTTTATCAATATTATCAGAGAATGAGAAATCAGATTTAATCTTCTTAGGATTCTGAATATGAAGAATAATTTCTTCAGGTAAAATAATATCAGATGGTAATAAAATATTTTCTACCCTAAAAAAATTCAATAGAGTTAAAGATTCATGGATAGAGAAAATATCATAGAATTTATTTTTATATTCGCTGTTTTCAACAATTTTTTTATACATTGTTTCATCAGAAATATTGCTAACATTATGTTTCCCTGCCGTGATATAATTTCGTGGAACTTGATGAAAGTTTTTTAAAATAATATTTAAATTTTCTTCTGTTGTTTTTTTAATATAGTTTAATGTAGTTTTATTTTTTATTCTGATTTCGGATTCAATAGTTGTATCAATAATGAATGTATTGTCTTCCCTGATAACATAAATATGTTGTTTCCCTTCGTATTCTCCTAATCCTTTATATGATAAATACTCAAGCAAAATACTCTTCCCGCTCCCATTCTTCCCTACAATAGCCGTAACATTGATATTCTCACCAAAGAAGTTTTCTATGTAATCATCTTTCTTATCAATAGTAAGTTCTTCCGTATCAGGATTATAAGCACATTTAAACCTAGGCGAAAAGTTAAATCCCTGACGATGTATATTCTTGTATTTCTCCACCCACAAATAAACCAGTTCCATTACATTCTCCCTTGTGTTATACCATATTGTAAACCAAGCCCACTTAAGCCGTTCATCTCCCTCTCCTCAACAACAAATATATAAAAAACGGCGCACCCACAAACGAAGTGACTACTCCTATGGGCAGATCACTCTCGCCAAGGTTACGGGCGATGAGGTCGCTGAGTACGAGGAAAACACCGCCGTAAAAGAAGCTCTGCCACAGCAGTTTGTCGGCACTGACACGGTAGAAGGTTTTGAGGATGTGGGGGATGATGAGCCCTACAAAGCCGACGGGACCTGTCATGCTGACAGCGACACCGACTGCTACCGAGACACCAAAGAGGAGAGTGTAGCTGAGCTTTTTGACGTGGACACCCTGTAAAAAGGCGAATTCGTAGGAGGTCAGCAGAGCCTGAAAGGCTTTACGGTAGTGGTAGACAAGCCAGAGCAGCAGTGCCGATACCATGCCAAGCAGCCAGATGTTCCCAAAGCCTACCACATCAAGACTTCCCATCGTAAAACGCATGATCTCATAGCTCTCCTGAAGGGTGGAGAGGTAGAACATCACCATAAGGGCGGCGGAGTAGAAGAAGCTCAGGGCAATTCCCACCAACAAGAGTGCCGTAGGATCATAACTTTGAAAACGCGCAGCGATAGCAAAGAGGATAATGACCGTTAACATGGCTCCAAAAAATGCAAAGAGGGGACTGAGCGTACTGAAGCCTGCGATGATGGCAATGGCTGTAAAGAGGGTTGCCCCGCTTGCCACACCGAGTGTAAAAGGGGTGCTCATGGGATTACGAAAGACCACTTGAAAGACTAGTCCGCCCAGAGAGAGGATGCCGCCGACCAAAAATGCCAACAGCACACGGGGCAGGCGGAGTTCAAAAAAGACCTGATGTTCCATGGTACCGCTTTGCAGGAGTTTGTCCAAAGGCAGGTCGATCTGTCCGAAGAAGGGTGCGACTGCCAAAAGCAGGAGTGAAGTAAGTAAGAGCAGCTTTTTCATAATGCTACCACCACATGGTCATTGATCTTTTGCACGCTGCCGCCATAGAGTGTATCAAGATGTGTTTGATCAAAAAAGGCTTTACTGGTGCCATGAAAGGCTATCTGCCCCTCTTTGAGGTAAAGTACATCAAATCCCAGACGGTAGGCAAGATCGAGGTTGTGGGTAATGATAATCTTGCTTGGCAGGCTGGTATCGTTCTTGAGCAGTGCAAAGAGCATCTTCATTCGGGTGGGATCAAGGTTGGCAGTGGGTTCATCGAACAGGGTATAGACAGCACCGTGTAATAAGGCAGAAGCAGTCAGCACCAGTTGTGATTCTCCCGAGCTGAGTGTTTGGCAGGAATGTATTTTAAGGTGTGAAATATTCAGTTTCAAGAGTGCTTCATCGATGCTGATCTCTGTGTTGAAATGGCTCAGTGCCAAAAACTCTTCTACGCTCAAATAGCTGTCAAAGACTTCCATCTTGGCAGGGATGTAGTTGATGCGTTTGGCTCTCTCCTCTCCATAGGTTTGGGAAGGGATCATGCCATCAATGTTCACTGCATCGCTTGGCAGAAGTCCGCAGAGTACCTTTGCCAGTGTGGTCTTGCCCACACCGTTGGCACCGAGGAGGATGAGGTTCTCTCCTTTTTCCACTTCAAAAGTGACATCATGCAGGATACCATCGGAGTAGTTATTTATCGTTAACGGCATGGAGGATCGCTTTCATATCATTCAAAAAGAGTACCAGCCGGTCACTTGGGATGCCGGAGTACGCCTTGTCAATGATGTAGATGTTCTTCTGCTTAGCTGCACTGATAGGCAGCTTCAGCCACGGGTCGATAAGCTCTTTTTGGGTTAAGCCCCGCTCTTTCATGGAGTGCGCCAAAAGAATGACAATGTCAGGGTTGAGCGCAATGATGTTCTCACGGTTGAGTACAGGCTGCCCTTTGCGGGTAGAGTGCAGGGCATTGGTATTGCCTGAAGCGTTGATGATGTCATCAAAGTAGAGGTTCTGCCCTGCGACAAAGATGTTGCCTGCTATTTTGGTGTTGTGTCCAAAGACAATGAGGATCTTTTTGTTTGAGACAATGCCCTTAAGCTCTTGGAGTGCCTTTTCAATCCGGCTGACGATCTCTTTGGCTTTTTGCTCTTTATGTAACGTATGCCCCAGTTTGGTAATGGCTTCAGTGATGTGTTCGAGCCTGTCAATAGGTACCACTTCTGTTTTAATATGCAGCTGTTCCAACTGCATTGCAAGCTTACGGTTGTTAGGCTGCATCATGACAAGGGTGGGTTTTAATGAAAGGATCTTCTCCAGACTCGGAGAGAAATAGCCGCCTACCTTGGTCACTTTTTTGGACGCTTCGGGGTAGAGGGAGTAGGTGGTATTTCCCACCACTTGATCACCCGCACCAAGGGCATAGACGATCTCGTTGATGGCAGGGGAGAGGGTAACGATGCGTTCAGATGCATTGAGAAAAACAAACAGTATAATAAAATGGAGTAATTGTTTCATATCTCTCTTTCTTGGTTCAAGCGGGACTGAAGTCCCGATTCCTTTATTTGAATGCTACCTACTACCTGATTATATTTTTCCTCTTACCCCGATGTAGAATGCTCTAGGGCTTGTTGCATAGCCGTCTACAGTTTGGTAGTATTTGTCACCAAGGTTTTCGATTTTACCATAAACCTGGATGTTGTTAGTTAGCTGGTAGTCAGCAGTTATATTGAAAATGGTGTATTTACCTGTTTGTGTTCCTTGTTGCCCATTTTGATCGTAACGTGTTCCTACATATTCGCCATTGACACCCAAATGAAGATTATCTATACCATAGTAATCTACGGCAACTTTTAAATTTTCTTTAGGGCGACGTGCCAGTTCGTTACCATCTTTATCCTCAGCTGTTGTTAGTTTTGTATAGTTTGCAGAGAAGAGTATGTTTTCAAGTAGTTCTCTTTGATAGCTTATTTCAAAACCATTAATTTTAGACGTACCTGTATAATTTTTAAAAATACCAGGTGTTCCACCCCATCCATCTGGGTCATACCATGCAATCATATCATCAATTTTCTGATTAAAATAGGTAAATTTAAGTCCAAAATAATCAATAGAAAGATCATAGCTTTTGACAGTTTCAGGCTGAAGATTCAGGTTACTTCCGGCCCAAGGGTTAAGCATTTGAATAATATTTGGCGCATTGTAAGCAGTACCATAGTTAGCACTTAATTGAAGGCTGGAATTAAGAGTATGCTTGATACCTATTTTCCCTGTTACTTTATTATCAAAGGCATCATATTGATCATAGCGAAGAGATTCTGTGAGTACGGTATTGTCAAAAACATGATTGGTGTTGACAATGAATATACCTTTATTGGTATAACTTTGATTACCCGTAGTTGTATTGGTTTGTACAGCAACATAGTCTGCATCACTCTCTTGGTAGTTAAAGCCTACAAGTAAAAAGTCATTTTTACGATAACTGATTTTATCAGTTAGTTCCGTATTTGTAACTTTTCCGTTAAATTGAGTTACCTGAGCATAAAATGGAGAAGGAATGATACCCAATTCATCTCTTTGAAAATCAGAAATCTCATGTTTTAGATGAATAAAGTGGTTGTCAATTGTGTACGTGAGTGCTATTTTGGTTAGTTTTGTTGTAAAATCACTTTCAGGAGCTGTATCATCAGGGTTGCCATATGAATCATATTCTGTTGTTCCGTCAATATATGTGTGCTCAAGAGAGAGCTCAATATCGTCTGTTAGTTTAATACCCATTTTTGCATTAACAGTAAGATTATCATATCCGTCATCCTCATACTTGTCCAGATCCTCACCACGAGGTGCTTGTGCTGAAAATCCATCAGAAGTGACCTTGTTTGCTGAAAGAGAAATATTATATTTCTCTGTTTTGTGAGAAACTAATGCACCATATGTTTTTGTACTGAAACTACCAAACTCTACATTGGCTGAAGCATGTGTACCCATTTGTGCTGATTTTGTAATAATATTAATGACACCAGCTGCTGCATCTGCTCCCCAAACACCTGATTGTGCACCTTTGATAACTTCTATGCGCTCAATATCTGAAATCATGAGATGTTGTAGTGATGCACCGGAAGTATTAGATGGGTCTTGATATCTTGTACCATCGATAAGTACAAGGGTTCTTTGTGTATCCATCCCTCTAAGGTAAAGAGATGTGCTTTTGCCTAGACCACCATTGCTTGTAAATGAAATACCTGGCAATGAATTTAAAGCTTCAACGACAGTTAAAAAGCCTCTTTCTTCAATTTCCTGTGCTGTAATAACATTGACATCTGATGTGACATCGTTGAGGGATTGTGTTGTTTTATTTGCAGAAACAATATTGATATCTTCAAGGGTTTCATTAGCAAATGCCTGATTGAATAGCAGTGATGCCGTAATGAGGCTGAGTGTTGTTTTTTTCATGATCTGTTTCCTTGTTTGTATAGTGTGAAATCTATGTAATATATACCGCGTAGGGTGGATTTATCCACCGATATCAAATCGTATGACTG
>Ga0256828_1002632_pt1 | contig 10562 bp, 10 predicted proteins | sample CV88metaG_FD_185993 | JGI IMG/M metagenome (GOLD analysis project Ga0256828, IMG submission 185993) | Hydrothermal vent microbial communities from East Pacific Rise, Pacific Ocean - CV88 | ecosystem: Environmental > Aquatic > Marine > Hydrothermal vents | place: Pacific Ocean: East Pacific Rise... | reverse complement strand
AAAAAGCAAAAGAAATTTTACTCTCTTCTAACTCCAAATAAGTTATAATCTAATCAACCTAGGTGATGCGATGACTGTATTTGGGGTCCAACATTAATCTTAGTGGGACATGTAGTCTCTTGGTGTGTGGATGTTTTCGTTCGAGTCTATTTATTTAGGCGAGAAATCATCCCCTAAAGAGAGACTCCCTCCTACACCGTTGGCTTATTAGGGCCGACTAGAACAGAACGCTCACCCGGGGCACTTATTAGTAACGATATTTGCACGCATAGAAGTTTGTAAAGCTTATCGACGAACCATTTGTTCGCCTCAAATCTTTCCAAACTCCTCTACGCACAACTCTCGTCACTACTAAATGTCCCTTGTTTTGGCAAGTTATAATTTTTTTGGAGAAATTGAATGAACGTACTCATATTAGGTGCAGGTGGTAGAGAATACTCTATAGGTTTAGCATTAAGTAAAGATGACAATGTAGAGAAGATTTATTTTGCTCCAGGTAATGGTGCGACAGATGCACTGGGTGAAAATCTTACTATATCTGATTTTTCAGAGTTAGCTGACTTTGTAGAGAGCAATGGTGTTGACTTGACGATTGTAGGGCCTGAAGGTCCATTGGTTGAAGGTGTGGTAGATGTATTTGAAGCAAGAGGACTTACAATTTTTGGTCCATCTAAACAAGCTGCTCAACTTGAAGGTTCTAAAATTTTTATGAAAAACTTTTTGGCACGCCATAATGTACCAACGGCAGCCTATATTGAAACAGATTCTTTACAAGATGCTTATAAATTTATTGAAACATTGGAAGCCCCTATCGTTGTCAAAGCAGATGGGCTTTGTGGTGGGAAAGGTGTAATTATTGCACAAAGTCATGACGAAGCAAAAAAAGCAGCTGGAGAGATGCTTTCTGGGAATTCATTTGGTGATGCAGGTACTAAAATTGTTGTAGAAGAGTTTTTGGACGGCTATGAACTATCTGTATTTGCTATTTGTGATGGTGATGATTATGTTGTTCTCCCTGCTGCACAAGACCATAAAAGATTACTCAATAATGATGAGGGACCAAATACAGGTGGTATGGGAGCTTATGCACCAACACCACTAGTCAATGATGAAATTTATAAAAAACTTGACGAACGTGTTATTATACCTACACTTGAAGGTATGAAATCTGAAGGTATGCCTTTTAAAGGTGTTCTTTTTATTGGAGTAATGGTTGTAAAGGGTGAACCAATTATTTTAGAATACAATGTACGTTTTGGTGATCCTGAATGTGAAGAGCTTATGCCTCTACTTAAGTCACCAGCTTCTGAACTGTTTTATAAAGCAGCAACAGGTGATTTAAAAAATGCTACAATAGAGTTTCATAATAAATATGCAGTAGGTGTAGTGATGGCATCAAAAGATTATCCTTATAAAAGTTCACCGTTAGCTGAAATTATCGTAGATGATATATATCATGAAGAGTTAAAAGATCATGCACATATTTCATATGCAGGTGTTAGCCGTGGAGATGATGGGAAATTGTATGCTTCTGGAGGAAGAGTTTTAGTGTGCGTTGGTTTGGGTGATAGTATAGCCCAAGCACAAAAACGTGCCTATATGTTGGTGGGACAAGTGCATTTTGCAGGAAAACAGTGTAGAACAGATATAGCATATCAAGCATTATAAAGGGAGAAAATATGTTTAGAGTAGGTCAAATAGTTAAATATACATCCATACTTATCTTTGGTATTGGTTTTGCTACTAGTATGGTGTTTGCAGCTCAAAATAAAAATAAAATTGAACTAAAAGCTGAACATATTGATGCTACTGAAACAGCTGTTGTTGCATCAGATAATGTTGTAGTGCATTATGATGGTATGGTGATTAGTGCATCTTCGGCACACTATAATAAAAAAACAAAAATTCTTGCCTTGGATGGTAATGTTCAAACCATAGGATATAAAGGTACAAAAGAACATAGTAACCACATGGAAATTAATACAGAATCAAAAGAGATTAATTTTAAAGAACTTTTTTTAGTGAATGAAAATGATGTATGGATAATGTCTAATAAGGTAAATCGTAAAGATAAGCAATATAAACTTGGTACATCAATTCTCTCAAGTTGTGATATCAATGATCCTCTTTGGACTATGCGTTTTTCAGATTCAAATTATAATGCAGATGAAAATTATATTAAAGTCTATAATGCAAAAATATATATGTGGGATATTCCTGTTTTTTATACACCTTATTTAGCTTTCTCTACACATAAAGAGAGAAGTTCAGGTTTGTTGTTCCCTCTGTTTGGATATAACGCTGCAGAAGGATTTATTTATGAACAGCCAGTCTTTTGGGCAATTTCTGATAGCATGGATCTTGAAATAAACCCTCAAATACGTACTTCTCGCTCCATTGGTGGATATAGTACATTCCGTTTTGTTGATAGTGATCACTCTAAAGGTACTTTGAGAATGGGGTACTTTAAAGACAAAGAGAGTTTTACAAATAAGTATGGTTTACCTAATGAGAGTCATTATGGTATAGAATTTAATTATGCATCAACAGAAGTCTTTAAAAAATATTTACCTCAAGGATTCGAGGATGGTCTTTATGTTAATACAACCTATTTAAATGATATTGACTATTTAACCTTACAAAAAAGTAGTTTATTACATTTTGGTTTAAATCCATTACAAGAATCAAGAATCAATTATTTTGCACAAGACAATAACTATTATTTTGGAGTTAATGCAAAATATTTTATTGATACACGTACAGGAATAAACGATGATGAAACTTTACAGGTTTTACCTTCTATTCAAGCACATAAATATTTAGATCATTTTATGACAGAGCATTTAACCTATAGTGCTGATTTTAAAATCAATAATTTTGATAGAAAAAAAGGTGCAACTATGCAACAAGCAGAGTTAAGAGTACCTTTGGAGTTTACAACTTCACTTTTTGATGATTTTGTAAATATTTCTTTAGGAGAAGAATTTTACTACAGTAAATTCTTTTTTGGAAATGGAGATTTTATACATGATGATTTCCAATATTATAGTAATATTCATAAAGCAAAAATATTTACAGACTTAACAAAACATTATGATGGATTTATACATGTTTTACAACCCTCTATATCTTATTTGAAGCCAGGGAGTGAAAATCAATCACCTATTGAATTCTCTGAGTTAGATAAAGAGCAAAAAGAACTTTTTGCTGTAGGATTACCAGAAGAACAGTATAGTTTTTCATTAAGTCAATATTTTTATGATGAAAATATGAAATTAAAATTCTATCAAAGACTTACTCAGAAGTATTACACAGATAGAGAATATGAATTTGCTGATTTAAATAATGAAATGCAGTATAATTTTGATCATTTAAGTATCTATAATATTATAGGATATTCTCATGAATATAATAAAATAAGATACTCTTCATCATCTATAAATTATAAAGATACTGATTACACAGTAGGGTTAGGACATACATATAAAGAAAAACTTCCTGACGAGCCAAATACACTGGCAGCGAATGATATAGATTTTAATTTTGGTTATAAATACAATGAACAAATTAGTTTTAGTGGAGGGCTGACTTACAATATTGATGATTCTTCTAGCAAACAATGGAGAATTGGGGGAAGTTATTATCGTGATTGTTGGAGTTTAGTTGCTTCTGTTAGACAAGATATTAGACCAACTTCTGCAGGTGTTATTTCAGAAAATACTTATTATTTACAATTAAACTTTACTCCTTTTGGTGCAATAGGTACGGATACCCTCAAATAATGTTGATGCCAATTGATGAGATAGAGAAGGCATTAGATATTTTAATGTTACCTAAACTCATCAATCGTGATGAAATAAAAAGACAGTATCATTTTTTAGCAAAAAAAAACCATCCTGATTTGGGTGGAAATGCAAAAAATATGGAAGAGATTAATCATGCTTATAGGGTACTAATGTCATATATTGATGCCTTTCGCTACTCATTTGATGAAGAAGAAATCTCTAAACAATTTCCAGGAGCAGATTATGTCAATCGATTTAAGCCTTAATACCTATTTTGAAGATAAAGAAGATGCCTCTAAGCAACTTATAGAAACCTTACCTCTTGAGTTACTCACCGAAAATGAAACAGTTATTATTGCTGTGAGTGAAGGGGGTGTTTATTTTGCAGATCAAATTGCAAAAGCATGTGATGCACAAATGGATATTCTGCTTACTGAACCTATTCTTGCTCCTAATAATCCAGAACTTGCTATTGCCATGGTATCAGAAACAGAAGAAGTAGTGATGCATAAAGCTCTTATTGATGCTTTTGAGATCAATGAAGATTTTATTTATAGTGAAGCACATAGAAAATATGAAGAGAATGTTCTGTCTTATGTATATAAATATCGTAAAGGGAAAGATTTAGTTTCATTAGAAGGTCAATATGTTGTACTTACTGATGAGTGTATTGAAACTGGACTTACGATGATGATAGCATTAAAGTCTGTGATTGAAAGAGGGGCAAAAAATATATATATTGCTACACCTATTTTAGATACTACAGTATATCAAAACTTATTGTCTGTATGTGATGGTGTTTTTTGTCCTCATAAGATACAAGACTATATTTCGATAGAATACTATTATAAAAACTTTGAACATCTTACATTTGAAGAAATTGAAGAGATTGTAGAAGCCCAAAAAAATAGAAAAAATGAATCTAAGGATAGATAATTATATGAATGAAACAATAGTAGAGATAAAGATAAATAATCTTGAAGAAAAATATGAATTTAACAAAATAGCAAAACAAGCTTCTGGTGCAGTAATGTATAGACAAGGAAAAGCTGTACTCATTGCGGCAGTTGCTATCGATGAAAAAGCTGTTAATGAAGATTTTTTACCACTTACTGTGCAGTATATGGAAAAATCATATGCCGCAGCAAAAATACCAGGAGGTTTTATAAAAAGAGAAACAAAACCAGGTGATTTTGAAACATTAACCTCTCGTATTATTGATCGTTCTTTACGTCCACTTTTTCCTAAAGGATTTAACTACCCTGTAACAATTACTGTCATGGTTGTAAGTGCAGATTCTAATGTGGATATGCAAGTAGCTGCACTTCATGCTGCCAATGCTGCACTGTTCGTATCTGATATACCAGTATCAAAAAGTATTGCTGCAGTAAGAATGGGTACAGTAGGTGATGACATTGTTGTTAATCCTACACTCACTCAACAACAGAAGTCAGAACTTGATTTACTGGTAGTAGGTTCAGGTAAAGATATTGTCATGATTGAGATGCGTACTTTAGCTACAAAAGAAGATGGGATACAAAGTGCCAATGAATTTTCAGAAGAGGCACTTGTTGATGTTATTGCTATGGCGGCAGATGCAATTGATGAATCAACAAAAACATTTATAGAAAATTTTACGCCAAGTGCAAGAGAACCTATTGTCTTAGAAATGGCAGAAGAGAAAGTAGATGAAGCCTTATATCAAATGATAGAAAATAAATATGCTGGTGCTGTAGAAAAAGCAATTGCACATATGGCAAAATCTGAACGTTCTTCTGAGTTAAAGAAAATTCGTACACAAATCATGAATCAATTAGAATCAGAAGGTAAGGAAGCAGATAAAGAAATTGTTTCTAAAGTACTTGAACGTTATAAAAAAACAGTTGTTAGAGCAATGATTTTAGATAAAAATATTCGTGCAGATGGAAGAGCTTTAGATGAAGTACGTCCAATAAGTATTGAAACAAATATTTTACCTTCTGTTCATGGCTCTTGCCTCTTTACTAGAGGGCAAACGCAGGCATTAGTCACTGTAACACTTGGAGATAAAAAAGATGCACAAATGTATGAACTTATTACAGAGAAGAATTCTCAGTCTGAAAAGTTTATGGTGCATTATAATTTCCCAGGTTATTCTGTGGGAGATGCTAAATTTATAGGTGCTCCAGGACGTCGTGAATTAGGACATGGGAATCTTGGTAAGAGAGCTATAGAGCCTACTATTCCTTTAGATTATGATGGAAGTATTCGTTTGGTTTCTGAAATTTTAGAATCAAATGGTTCTTCGTCTATGGCAACTATCTGTGGTGGTGCTCTAGCACTACGTGCTGCTGAAGTACAAACAATAAAACTGGTTGCAGGTATAGCAATGGGACTTGTAACAGATGGAAGTAAATATGCTGTATTAACAGATATTATGGGATTAGAAGATCATGATGGAGATATGGACTTTAAAATTGCTGGAACAGCTGATGGAATTACAGCATTACAGATGGATATTAAATTAGGTGGCATTGATATGTCTGTACTCAAAGATGCTCTTACACAAGCAACCAAAGGTAAAAAGCATATTTTAGAATTGATGGAAAATGCTGCAAAGAGTATTGAAAGTAGTGATGCCTTGCCAAGTACAGAACATTTTACCGTACATCCATCAAAGATAGTAGATATCATAGGTAAAGCAGGTGCAACCATACGTGAAATTATAGAAAAATTTGAAGTAAGTGTTGATCTTGATCGTGAAGTTGGTGGTGTTAAACTTTCAGGTGGAGATAAAGATAAAGTAGCTGAAGCAAAAGCACATATTGAAAATATTGCCTCAAGTCCTGTAAAAAAACAGATGGAATATAAAGTGGGCGAGAGTTATGAAGGAAAAGTAAAACGTATTGTAGATTTTGGACTTTTTGTTGAGATGCCAGATGGCTTTGATGCATTACTTCATATTTCAAAAGTGGCAAAAGAGCGTGTCAATAATTTGTCTGAGCGTTATAGTGAGGGTGATCCTATTACTGTTATTGTCATGGAACAAAAAGGTAAAAAAGTCGAGTTGGCTACACCTGAATTTTTAGCATAAATTAAAAGGTTTTTAGCTATAATCCCCACGTTTATAAAAAGTGATTAGTAGGGAAATCGATTGCATTTATGTGTCGGTTGGCAGTGGTGACACTGTTTACGCTATCCGAACAGACTTTTAGAACAGTCGAAGAGACTCAAAACCTATTAATTTAAAGGATATAAAATGAAAAAGTTTTTCTTACTTTTCTTAGCACTTGGTGCTGTTGCTTTCGCTGGTGAAGATGGTCAATCTATGATTAAAGCATATTCAGTAGTTGCTGCTGGTGTTGGTCTTGGTCTTGCTGCTCTTGGTGGAGCTATTGGTATGGGTCATACTGCTGCTGCAACAATCGCTGGTACAGCTAGAAACCCAGGTCTTGGTGGTAAACTAATGACTACAATGTTTATTGCTCTTGCAATGATTGAAGCGCAAGTTATCTATACACTAGTAATTGCTCTTATCGCTCTTTACGCTAACCCATTTATCGGTTAATCTTAAAGACATTAAAAGGTTGTGAGGGATATAATCCCGTCACAACTTTTTGTTACCCTCAGTTTTAAGTTTTATAGTACTTTAACTATTATCCACAGTGCGTCAGTGGTGGAACGGTAGACACGCTACCTTGAGGGGGTAGTGCCTTACGGGTGTGGAGGTTCAAATCCTCTCTGACGCACCACTTCAACAATAACTATCTTATATTATTTTTATTCGTATTTTTAAATAAACTATTTTTTGTAACATAATTTTGTTAAAAAATGTGTATAAACTGCGTTAAATAGGGCTTTTTCATATTATTTTATCTTTTTTTAAGAGACTTTTATGATATAATGATTTATCTTAAAATTTAAAGGAAGAAGAATGACAAAAGCAGAATTCGTAGAACTAGTACAAAAGAATGGTGAGTATGAAAGTAAAGCAGCAGCTGAAAGAGCAGTAAAAGCATTTATTTCATCAGTAACTGAGGCACTTGTAAAGAAAGAAACAGTTTCTTTGGTTGGTTTTGGTACATTTTCTACAGTAGAAGTTGCAGAAAAATCTGGTAAAGTTCCAGGAACAGATAAAACATATACAAAAGCAGCACACACTGCACCTAAATTTAAAATGGGTAAAACACTTAAAGATGCTGTAGCAGGTAACTAAGTTAAACCCTTCATACATTTGCTACTAGGGGGTAGCAAATGTCTTTCATTTAATACTTCAGAATTTTTTCAAAACACACTATAATCATCAGTAAGCTATACTATGTTTACTCTTATTGCTAAGGATATTTATGCCATTAAAAGATGTTATATGTTTAGGTGTTGCAGGTAATTTTGCACATCATTTAGAACAGGCTGGTGAATTAGAAGATTTTAAAAATGTTGTCACAGAGACTGCAAATGCACCAAAAGGAATTTTCCCTTTTTATTTACCCGGAGATAAAGGTTTCTTGGGGCTTTATTCTATAGGGACAGATAGACTTGAATTACCAGAATATGAAGCAAATGCACAAGTTGAGCCTGAGATAGCAGTACTTTTTGATGTTGTCTATGATGAGAATAACAACGTAACTGACTTACTTGCTCAAAAATTTACAACATTTAATGACTGTACTATACGAAAAGAGGGTGCTAAAAAGATATCTGAAAAGAAATCTTGGGGTTTAAACTCTAAGGGTATTGGTGATAAATGGATAGCCATAGATAAGTTTGAAGAGGGTGGGGTGATGGATAATTATCATCTTTGTTCTTTTGTGAAGCGTGATGGGGTATTACATCCGTATGGAGTAGATGCACCACTACTTGGATACTCTTATTTTTATACTAAACTTAAAAATTGGCTTATAAATAAGATGAATACCCAAGAGGATTTTGGACCACTTGAAAATATTGCAGAATACTTAAAGGCATCTCATTATCCAAAACAGGCACTTATCTCTATAGGGGCTACAGCATATGCTGAATTTGGTGAGCATAATTACTTACAAAGTGCTGATGAAATATATGTTATTGCGTATGATGCACGAAGTGATGATGCAGACTTTGCTACATCATCTAGTAAAGTTATTTTACATCAAAGGGTTCAGTAAACTATCCTCTGCTTGAGTCTTGACATTTCTTCTTGAAATATTCTTGATCTGCTTTACATAATGGACATTGTTTAGGGGCTTTCTTCCCTCTATGCACGTGTCCACATACTTCACAAATATACTCTTCATTCTCTTCTGAATCAAAGAAGCCTTCTGCTTCAAGAATACGTTTAAGTTCTAAATATTCAGCTTCATGTTCAATCTCTACTTTACCAATGGCTCTAAAGAGTCTGGCAATGTCTTTTAGCCCTTCTTCTTTTGCGATAGTTTCAAAGTTTGGATACATCTCTTCATGTTCGTACTTTTCACCATCTGCAGCATATTGAAGATTCTTTTTGGTTGTATCAAGTTCTACATCATTTACAAGTTTATTGTATGCTTTGAACTCTGCCATGGCATGGTATTTCTCATTGTCTGCAGCTTCTTGAAAATGTTTTGCTATACGGTGTAAGCCCTCTTCCATAGCCACATTGGCAAAAAATTCATATTTATTTCTTGCTTGACTCTCGCCTGCAAACGCTTTCATTAGATTTACTGCAGTAAGATTATTTGTTATACATTGCATCTCTTCTCCACAACAAACAAGTGTTCCTCCACCTACATTTTGTACTTCTATCTCATTACCACATTTGTTACATTTATAAGTCTCATATTGTCTCATTTTTCTTTTTCCTTATTGTATATTTTTCTTTATATCTTTGATGAACTCTGTAATATCATCAAAGAGTGCTTGTAAATCTTCTTCATGCTCTACTTCATCTGCTAAAATTTGACTAACTATGTCATAGGTAACAATATCTTTATTTCTTGTCATCTCTGCAAGTGCAGAGTAGACAGATATGGCACACTGTTCCCCTTTAATAGAGTCTTCCAATATACTGACTACATCAAAATTATTTGGCTCTTCATAACCACAGTTGGTATGGGTAAACCAATCTTGTGGATTAAGTAGAGGAGTGCCACCTAATTGTAAAATTCTATCTGCAACCATGTTTGCATGTCTGAGTTCATCTGCTGCATGCTGTTCTAGTTCTGCAATAGCCGCATCTTTCATAATCCCCTTAATGACCTTAGCTTCGATGAAGTACTGGTAATAGGCTAGCCATTCATCTGCATACGCTTTATTTAGTCCTGTGATGATATCATTAATATCAAGTCCTTTGATAATAGAATTTCCTCTACGTGCCATGATAACTCCTTTCTTTATTAAGGATAATTTTTATCCTTTTGTATTGTAGCCTTTTTAATCTTAAAAGAAAATAATTATCCTTTATAAAAATTTTATATTAATGAGATAGATTCTTAGATGTTGTGGGCATATGCCCACGTTTTTATAAGTAGTTATAAAATGTTATAGAGAAGAGAGGAGGAGGGGATAGTTAGCTTTTAAACCAAGATTTAACTCTATCAAAGGCAGAGTCAAAAGTAGATTTATGGGGACGACTCTCTACACCATAACTTTCTTGAAGTTTTTCTAAAAGCTCTTTTTGTTCCTCATTTATTTTTTTAGGAAGTATCATTTGTATTTGTGCAATAAGACGTCCTTTTCTTCCTGTACGTACATCTGCAACACCTTCATCATGAAAGATAAACTGCTCTTTATCTTTAGTACTTTGTTTGAGCTCAAGTTCCAACTCTCCATCCAATGCAGGAA
>Ga0256828_1002631_pt1 | contig 10563 bp, 8 predicted proteins | sample CV88metaG_FD_185993 | JGI IMG/M metagenome (GOLD analysis project Ga0256828, IMG submission 185993) | Hydrothermal vent microbial communities from East Pacific Rise, Pacific Ocean - CV88 | ecosystem: Environmental > Aquatic > Marine > Hydrothermal vents | place: Pacific Ocean: East Pacific Rise... | reverse complement strand
TTTTCCTTGTGAGCTTATTAAAGATGGAGAAGAGGCTTTTGTAGAGAACCATCATGTAGAGTGGAGAGAAGCAGATAAAAATTTACTTGAATTTGCCTCTAAACATAGACAGGTAAAAGGGGAAGTGGCTGTTGGTTATGAAGAGTTTGCTCAAAATATGGCAAAAGGGGTGACTAAGTGTGATTTTGTAACATTTGACTATGGAGAGCGATTTGTACGAAATGATTTCTCTATTCGTGTATACCAAAAGCATAAAACTTTTCCTCTTTTCGATGAGGAGTTAAATATGGAAGAGGCGTATCAAGATGCAGATATTACCTATGATGTTAACTTTGGTCATGTTATTGAGGCATTTGAAGAGGCAGGATTTAGATTGAACAAGTATGAAACCCAAGCCAGAGCTTTAGTCCGTTTTGGTCTTATTGATATTTTAGAGATGTTTGCAAAACAGACCACCCAAGAGAACTATCTGCGTGAAGCTGATAAGATAAAAACACTTATTGCCCCAACCATCATGGGAGATAAGTTTAAGATGGTACACTTCCAAAAATAGTAAAAAGGAAAATCTTATGTCTCCAGAGAAAAGAGCAACCATTGTAGCCAGTTCAGTGGCTACTATTTTAACCATTGTAAAGTTTGCCATAGGTGTGGCATCGGGGTCGGTGGCTGTTTTAGCATCGGCTATTGATTCGTTGCTTGATACACTTATCTCAATCTTTAACTTTTTTGCCATTAAGAAATCTGAAGAGAAAGCAGATGATAATTTTCAGTATGGAAAGGGAAAAGTTCAGGCCATTGCAGCTGTAATTGAGGGAACAATTATTACTATTTCAGGGCTTTATATTATTTATGAAGCGATTCAAAAAGCGATTCATGGTTCAGAAACAACGCTTTTGACTCCTGCCATTTTTGTTATGGTATTATCTATTATTGTTACTTTTGGTCTGGTACAATATCTGTTGGTTGTGGCTAAAAAAACCGACAATTTGGTTATTAAGTCAGATGCCTTGCATTACCAGACCGATTTATGGTCAAATGGGGTGATTCTATTGGCATTGGGTATTGTGAGTTATACAGGTTGGGAGATTGTTGATGCTATCTTTGGATTTGGAATAGGGGTTTATATTATCTATTCAGCGTATGAGATTATTAAAGAGGGGATTTTAATTCTTCTTGATAGAGCATTAGATAGAGAGGTTGTTGAAAAGATAGAGGAGATTATTGATGCGCATAAAGAGGTTAATGGTTTTCATTGGTTAAAGACGCGAACTGATGGTAGTCGTAATTTTGTAGAGTTTCATTTAGTCCTACGTCCAAATCTTTATCTGATAGAGGCCCATCGAATTTCTGATGAGATAGAAGATAAGATTATGGAGCTTGAACCCAATAAACCGTGGATAATTACACCTCACTATGACCCTTTTGATGATTCAGAGATGAATAACTGCATGGCAGAAGGAAAAATCTATTGTCAAGAGAAGTAATCTATCTTTTATCTCCTCTTAAAAAAGAGGGGACACTATCGCTTCCGATGATTAGATTTTCGATGGTGGCTACAAGTATTGATTTTTTAGATGTTGATACTTTAATGTTTACCTCTAAACAAGCTGTTGTCTCAGCAAATGCAATTGATGCATCATGGAAAAACTATCCCTCTATTGCCATAGGAAAAGCAACGAAATCAAAAATTGAGGAGCTTGGTGGGGATGTTATCTACACACCAAAATCTTTTTATGGAGAGCAGTTGGCTCAAGATATTAAGGCATTCTTTTCGAATAGAAAGATACTCTATCTTCGACCTAAAGTGGTTTCGTTCGATTCAAAAGCCTATCTAAAAGCATCAAATATTGATTTAAAAGAGCAGGTAATTTATGAAACCAGATGTCAAACTTACACAAAACTACAAGAACCCAAAGAGAATGCCATTATTATCTTTACTTCTCCCTCTACAATTCACTGTTTTTTTAAAAATTTTAAATGGAAAGATTCATACAGAGCTGTTTTGATTGGTCGTGCAACAGAAGCTCATCTTCCAATAGGGTGTCAATTTTGGATTGCAGATGAACCACTCATCGACGCATGCATAAAAAAAGCGTTGGAAATTGCAAAAAATGAGTCAGAGTAGTGACTTTTTTTTAGAAATTTGCTATACTTCCGTCAACCTGAACGGTTCGACAACTGTTTTTTGTGGTCCAACATTATCTATAGTGGGACATGTAGATGACTGGGGTGTGGATGAGTTCGTTTGAGCCTAGAAATTATGGCGAGAAGTTGTCCCCAGAAGGTCACTCCCTCCTACACCGTTGGCTTTTTAGGGCCGGCTCTATGCAGAACGGCCGTTCGGGTTCAATCTCTTTAAAAATAAAAATATTGATTGGAAGAGAAAGCTTAGATTTTGCTACTTGGTATAAATAAAAATTTTTCTAAGTAAAATGGGCTTTTTCTTTCCAATCCAAATGATATTAAAACTTCAATTTGTAATCCTCTTTTCTCTAAATCTAATCCATATAATCTATAGTGTATAATTCTGCTAATAAAATGATGGAGAGATAGCAAGTGAATGTATTAATAATTGGTGCTGGTGGACGAGAGTATTCTATTGGAATGGCTCTAAAAAAAGATGAAAAAGTAGAGAAGTTGTATTTTGCCCCAGGTAATGGTGCAACGGATGAACTTGGTGAAAATTTAGCCATTAGTGACTTTAATGAGTTGGCTGACTTTTGTGAAGAAAACAACGTTGATTTGACCGTTGTGGGGCCAGAAGCTCCATTGGTTGATGGCATTGTTGATGTTTTTGAAGCCAGAGGATTAAATATCTTTGGACCTTCAGCCCAAGCATCACAATTAGAGGGTTCTAAAATCTTTATGAAGAACTTTTTGGCACGACACAATGTTCCCACAGCCAAATATATAGAGACCGATTCAATTGAGGTTGCCTATAAGTTTATTATGACACTTGATGCTCCTATTGTTGTAAAGGCAGATGGTCTTTGTGGTGGAAAGGGTGTTATTATTGCTCAGTCACATGATGAAGCTAAAAAAGCAGTAGGGGAGATGCTCTCTGGAAACTCTTTTGGTGATGCAGGAACTAAGATAGTGGTAGAAGAGTTCTTGGATGGTTATGAGCTTTCTGTTTTTGCAATTTGTGATGGAGAAGATTACGTGGTGCTTCCAGCAGCACAAGACCACAAACGACTTTTAAATAACGACCAAGGACCAAATACAGGTGGAATGGGTGCTTATGCTCCAACTCCTTTGGTAAATGATGAAATCTATAAAAAACTTGATGAGCGTGTAATTGTTCCTACATTAGAGGGGATGAAGGCTGAAGGAATGCCATTTAAAGGGGTACTTTTTATTGGTGTAATGGTGGTTGATAATGAGCCAATTATTCTTGAATATAATGTACGTTTTGGAGACCCTGAGTGTGAAGAGCTTATGCCTCTGCTTAAATCATCGGCACTTGATTTGTTCTATAAAGGGGCAACCAAAGATTTAAAAAATCTTAAAGTTGAGTTTTATGATAAGTATGCTGTTGGTGTGGTCATGGCAAGTAAAGATTATCCATATAAAAGCTCTGCACCAGCTGAGATTATTGTAGATGAGATTGTTCATGATGAGATTTTTGCTGAACATGCACATATCTCTTATGCAGGGGTAAGTCGAGGAGAAGATGGAAAACTCTATGCAACGGGTGGAAGAGTGCTTGTCTGTGTTGGTTTAGGGGATAGCATTGCCGAGGCTCAAAAACGTGCTTACATGTTAGTTGGTCAAGTTCATTTTGCAGGAAAACAGTGTAGAACAGATATTGCTTACCAAGCACTGTAGGGTTGGCTTTAGCCGACCTAGTCGATTATTCGTTCCTCTGTTCAACATGGGAACGAGAGAAGAAGAGAATTCAAATATAAATCTCTAGGAGATAGATGCGTTATTTTATATCTTTTATCTTTTTAACTCTATCTCTTTTTGCTAAAGAGCAGATAGAGGTATTTGCCCAAGAGGTATCTGCAACCAAAGATTTTTTTAAAGCTTCAGGAGATGTACTCATTTTATATAATGGGGATTTACTTCAATCTCAAACAGCTACTTACGATAAGAAAGCTTCGCTTTTGAAGCTTTCTGGTAGGGTTGAGATGTTGGGTAAAGAGGAGAATCGAGCCTCTTCAGATGAGCTTGTGATTAATACCAAGAATCAACGGGTACAATTTAAAAAATTGCTCATTACAACAGAAGATAACCTCTGGATTGAAGCAGAAAAAGCAACAAAAAAGGGTGAGCATTATAAGATTTTTAATTCAAAGCTCTCCTCTTGTGACAAGTTGAATCCCGACTGGACAATTGAATTTGCTGAGGCACACTTTCGTAAAGATAGAGCCTTTATATCATTAAAGGATGCACGGGTTCGTTTTTTTGATACTACAATTTTAAAGCTTCCTTATATTGCATTCCCCACAATAAATAAAAGAACTACAGGATTACTTTTTCCACATTTTCAACTCTCTAATATGGATGGTTTGGTCTATCAGCAACCCTATTTTTATGCACCTGTAGAGAACTTTGATATAGAGTTTAATCCTCAAGTGAGAACCAGTCGTGGATATGGGGGACATGTTACAGCCCGTTATGTAGATTCAAATCACTCTTCAGCTCTTTTTCGTACAGGTTATTTTAAAAATTTTAAAGGATATGCAGAAGAGAATAAGGTTCATGAAGAGCATTATGGTTTGGAGTTTCAATATAACTCTACAGATATGCTACCCGAGGGGGATTTTTTTGATACTTATAGTAGTGGACTTTATCTTAATAGTCTCTATTTAACCGATTTGGAGTATCTTAATTTACAAAAGAATCGAGCTTCTTCTCTGGTTAATTCAAATTTGGTAGAGTCAAGATTTAATGCTTTTATGTATGATGAGAATAGGTATTTGGGTCTCTACTCTAAATTTTATATTGATACAAGTAAAGAGAGCAATGTTGAGACGCTTCAAGAGTTACCTACACTCCATTATCATAACTTTATGAAACAGATTTTAAAAGAGAAACTTTTTTACTCTTTTGATGCTAAAGTACATAACTATACCCGTGCAAAAGGGAGTAGAGCCTATCAGGTTGAGTTTGATTTACCTGTTACCTATTATCAATCATTTTTAAATGGTTATCTCGATTTTTCACTCTCTGAAAATCTCTATCTCTCCAGAGTATTTTTTTCTAATCTGGGTTACAGTAGTGAATCTTATCGATATTATAGAAATTTTCACACAATGGAGCTTTCTAGTGATTTAATAAAAAATTATGGAGAGAATCAACATACACTCCATCCTTTTTTAAAATATACAAAACCAAGTTTAGAGAATGAAGAGCCAGAAAGTTATAGTAATTTAAATGAGAATCAGAAGGAACTTTTTGTGACACAGACACAAAAAGAGAAGCTCTCTTTGGGATTTAGTCAGTACTATTATAACAACAATTTAGATATGGGCTTTTCACATCAACTCGCTTGGGTTGACTATCCTAATGAGGAGTTGAGTCGGGGTGATATTAATAATGAACTCTCTTATAAAGGAGAATCATTAGAGTTCTACTCAAATTTGTTCTACTCTTTAAATAAAAATAAAATTCACTCTTTAACTACGTCACTTAGTTATAATCAAAGCAACTATGATATAATGTTAACTCATTTTTATAATAATGATTTTTTAATAGAAAATGAGGTAACAAGTTTTATCAGTACCTCCTTTGTCCATAATTATAATAAGCATAATCAGTGGTTTTTAACTTATGCTTATGACCTGAAACAGAATTTTAATCATCAATGGAATTTGGGTTTAACACATAGAAAGAAGTGTTGGGGAACCAAGTTCTCTTTTGGGCAGGAGCGTATACCAAATGTTGAACGTTCATTTAAAAATAATATGGTCTATTTTGAATTGACACTTAATCCATTTGGTGGGATAGCACAAAATCAAGAATTCTCTTCTCAAGGTAGATAAATATGAAAACAGAAGCAAAAGTTGGTCTTTTTATTACAGTAATACTCTTTTTTCTCTTTGGTCTGCTTTCTCAATTGAGCAGTTTTAATAATCTGTTTAAAAAGTCCTATCCTATTATTGCTACCATTAATGATGGTTCAGGATTAAAAGATAAAGCTAAAGTAAAACTAAAAGGTGTGAATATCGGATATGTTGAAAAAGTTTTACTAAAAGATAACAATGTTGTTGTACATCTTATGATTGATGAAGGAGTTAAGATTCCAAGTGACTCTACTCTTGTAATCTCTCAAGACTCTCTACTTGGAGGGAAGTTTTTAGATATTAAACCAGGAGTCTCTTCTACTTTTTTAGAACCCAATGCACTTTTGGAAAAAGAGGAGAAGGTCTCTTCTATCGGAGATGCCTCAACTGCAGCAGATAAAGCTTTTCAAGAGATAACACTTTTGGTAAAAGATGTCAGAGATATTTTAGATGAGGGTGGCAAAAATGATATTCAATCTACTTTAGCCAACTTAAATGAGTTTTCTAAACTTTTGGCATCTATCTCTACAGAGGATAATCAAACAATTCATGAAATTTTAACCAATGCAAACAGCTCTTTAGCCAATGCTAATGGCATGATTAAGAAGTTCTCTAGGATGAGTGATGAGATTACAGAAGCCTCGAAAGAGTTCTCTAAAGTTGGTAAAAGTATCAATAAAGACTTACCAAATATGATGAGAGAGTACTCTGATGTTGCTGTAAATATTAATAGAGATTTGCCTTCAATTATGGCAAGAATTGATAGTATCACAAAATATCTAGAGAATGTAAGTGCTACATTGGATAAAAAAATACCTACAGCACTTGATAAGTTTGTAGTTTTAGAAGATAACCTTAATGATGTTGTTGTGGATAATAAAGAGAACTTATCAAATGCTCTAACTTCTGTAGATGGTTTCTTTTCAGACAGTCAAGAGACGATGAAAAAAGTAGATAAATATCTGGATGGTCTAATTAAGAGTGAACTGCATGTAGAGATGCGTTCAGATGAGGTTTATGATGATGGTGGTTACTCTAAATCACATTTAAATCTTACACTTAAACCCGACCCAACCCGTTACTATATGTTGGGTGTAACTTCAGGGCCAAGCTTTGAGGCTGATAGCTCTTTTGATAGAGGATATGCAGGAAATAAAAAACATGAGAGTGGAGATTTTCTACTCTCAGCACAATATGGTAAACGTTATGATGATTTGCTCTTTCGTGTAGGTATTATCGAGGGGCAAGGTGGATTTGGAGTGGACTATTTCGCACTTAATGATACTTTGAAATTGAGTGCAAACCTTTATGATTTTAATGCAGTAAGTGATATTCGTGGTGAGAATGTTAATTTAACGACAACTGTTCGTTATCAATTTTTTAAACATATCAATGCCTATTTAAGTGGAAATAATCTTCTAAACTCACGTGCCAACTCCATATCAGTTGGATTGGGTGTAGATTTTGTAGATAATGATTTAAAAAATCTTTTAGGCGCTGCTGCATCTGCATCAAAGTAGAAGTTAAAGCGTTAATTATATTGGATAGAAATGATAAAAGAGAAGAGTAAACATATTTTTCAAGATAGAGAAGATGCTTTTGAGCAGATGTATCAAGAGCTTCCATTAAATATTTTTTCTGCACAAGAGACAATTATATTGGGTATTAGTGAGGGAGGGGTCTATTTTGCTGATAAGTTGAGTGCTAAACTTAATTGTCGAATGAACCTTCTATTAACTGAACCCATCTATTCGGATATAAATCCAGAATTGGTCATTGCAATGTTGGGTGAGACAGAAGAGATTGTTACCCACAAAGCATTGATAGATGCTTTTGATATATCCATAGATTATATCTATTCTAAGGCGAGGAGTAAGTATCAAAATGATATTTTAAAACATCAACTTAAGTATAGAGAAGGTCAAGTACTTGAAGGACTTGATAATAAGTATGTAATTTTGGTAGATGAGTGCGTAGAGACAGGGTTAACCATGATGACTGCAGTGAAAACAGCCATCTCATTAGGAGCAAAAAATATTTTTATTGCTGTTCCCATTTTGGACAGAGTGGTATATGAAAACCTTGTACCCATTTGTGATAATATTTTTTGTCCTCAAAAGATAGATGATTATGTATCTATGGAGTATTACTATGAAGAGATAGAAGCTTTTGGTTTTGAAGATATTAAACCGATACTAAAAAAAATAATATAAAAAGGAAGTTAGAGATAATGAACGAACAGAATATCGTTATTAGTTGTAATAATTTAGAAGAGAGATACCAATTTAACAAAGTAGCAAAACAGGCAAGTGGTGCTGTAATGTATCATTGTGGAGATGCTGTAGTATTAGCAGCTGTTGCTATTGACCCAAAACCTGTAGATGAAGATTTTCTACCATTAACTGTACAGTACATAGAGAAGTCATACGCTGCAGCAAAGATTCCAGGTGGTTTTGTAAAGAGAGAGACTAAACCAGGTGATTTTGAGACATTAACTTCTAGAATTGTAGACCGAAGTTTAAGACCTCTTTTTCCTAAAGGATTTCACTACCCTGTTGTAATTAGTATAACTGTCTTGAGTGCTGACCCTGCTGTTGATATGCAAGTTGCTGCAATGCACGCTGCTTCTGCTGCTCTGTATACTTCAGATATTCCTGTAAATCAAGTGGTTTCGGCTGTACGTCTAGGAAAAATTGATGATGAGGTGTTGATTAATCCAACACTTATTGACCAAGAGAATTCGACTTTAGACCTTTTAGTTGTGGGGTCAGGTTCTGATATTCTAATGATAGAGATGTGCGTAAATGCTTCTGAAAAAGAGCATGTCCAACAGACAAATGAACTGAATGAAGATGAGCTTTTAGAGATTATTGATATTGCTCAAGGGGCTATTTCTCATGCAAGTTTGGCTTATGAAAATGATTTTAAAGTGGCTAAAAAAGAGGAGATAGAGATTGCTCTAGCCGAAGAGCAAGAGGATGCAGAGCTTTATAAGTTCATAGAGAAGTATTATGCTGATTCTGTATCAAAAGCTGTTCAATCTATGGCAAAATCTGAACGTAGCCAAGCATTAAAAGATGTTCGTGCAAAAATTATGGCAGATATTGAGGCTTCGGGAGAAGAGGCAGATAAAGAGTTGGTTAGTAAAATGTTGGATGCCTATAAGCGTTCGGTTGTTCGTTCACTTATCTTAAATGATAATATTCGAGCCGATGGAAGAGCTTTAACCGAAGTCCGTCCAATTGATATAGAGACAAATATTTTACCATCAGTACACGGTTCATGTCTCTTTACGCGTGGTCAGACTCAGGCATTGGTTACAGCCACATTAGGAGATATTAAATCATCTCAGTCTTATGAGTTGATTGGTTCGAAAACAGCCCTTTATGAAACATTTATGGTACATTATAACTTCCCTGGTTTTTCAGTTGGTGAGGCAAAACCTGCCAGAGCGCCAGGGCGTAGAGAGCTTGGGCATGGTAATCTTGCAAAAAGAGCTTTGGAACCAACTTTAGATTTAAAGCGTGATGGAACAGTGCGTTTGGTATCTGAAATTTTAGAGTCAAATGGCTCTTCATCAATGGCAACTGTTTGTGGTGGTTCATTGGCTCTAAAAGCTGCTGAAGTAAGTACCGATAAATTGGTTGCAGGTATTGCCATGGGTCTGGTTACTGATGGAGAGAAGAGTTGTGTGCTTACAGATATTATGGGACTAGAAGACCATGATGGAGATATGGATTTTAAAATCACAGGTACAGCTGATGGTGTGACAGCACTTCAGATGGATATTAAACTGGGTGGTATTGATGCAGAGGTACTTAAAAAAGCACTCTATCAAGCGAAAGAGGGGCGACTTCATATTTTAAATATTATGGAAGAGGCTTTAGAAAACTTAACACCAAGTAGTGCTTTACCAAGCTCTGTGGCTTTTGAGGTAGACAGCTCTCATATTCCTGCAATTATTGGAAAGGGTGGTGGAACCATACGAGAAATTATCGAGAAATTTGGTGTAAGCATTGATATTGACCGAGACAGCAACAGTGTTAAGATAACAGGTGCGTCCAAAGAGGATGTTAATGGAGCAAAAGAGTTTATAGACTCTATTACTTCTACACCAGTAAAAAGACAGATGACCTATGAGATTAATAAACAGTACAGAGGTAAAGTAAAAAAAGTTGTTGATTTTGGTATGTTTATTGAGATGCCAGATGGTTTTGATGCACTTTTACACATCTCTAAAGTCTCTAAAGATAGAATTAGAACATTAGAGGGAATGTATAACGTTGGGGATGATATTGATATTATTGTTCTTGAACAGAAAGGTAAAAAAGTAGAGCTTTGTACTCCTGCGTATTTGGCGTAATTTAATTAAATTGAATCTATCTTCTGTGTAGGGTCAATTTGTCGACCATGAATGGGATATATTTAATGGTCGGTAAACCGTAATGCCATTGAATTAAAGAATTAATACTCAAACTTTGTAGGTTCGATTTCATCGAACCTACAGTATTCAAGCTTATTTCAATGGCATTGGGCTTTAGCCTCGTCTCTT
>Ga0256828_1002630_pt1 | contig 10563 bp, 8 predicted proteins | sample CV88metaG_FD_185993 | JGI IMG/M metagenome (GOLD analysis project Ga0256828, IMG submission 185993) | Hydrothermal vent microbial communities from East Pacific Rise, Pacific Ocean - CV88 | ecosystem: Environmental > Aquatic > Marine > Hydrothermal vents | place: Pacific Ocean: East Pacific Rise... | reverse complement strand
AAGTAGGTAAAGAGAAGTTCACCTAGTCGTTGCAGAGAGATTTTCCATGTAGAAGATGTTTGAGAATAGATCCATAAACTAAAAGCATAAAAGTTTTCATAGACACTCTCATTTTCCCAAAGTAAAAGAATGGAGTTTTTAAAGTTACCGCTGTTGTAAGTTAAATCCCAAAATCTTGCAAAACGTTTCATTGTTTGAATGTCATCAAAACTAAGTTGTTTATTTTTGAGAATATCGTAAGGGGGAATATCGCTATAGACCATCTCAAATGTTTCATCATGGCGTTTTATATGTGTTCCAGAGAGCTTTTTAAGTATCCCTATTTGAATTTCACATTTTGCCATAGAAACTAAAGTATCTAAGTTTTTTCCAAAGCTCTCTAATGTTTCGCCTGGAAGTCCAACTATAAGGTCGAGATGTATATGAGCATGGGTTTCATTCTCTAAAAAGCTGATGTTGCTTTGCATCTTCTCTAAGTTGACTATACGAGAGATATTGTCAGCTACTTCTAGGTTGAGTGTTTGTATTCCAATTTCAAGTTGCAGTGCTCCGTGAGGGAAAAGTTTGATTTTTTCTCTTAGTGACGAGGGAAAATGGTCAGGTATCACCTCAAAATGAGCAAAATACTCCTCCTCTTTTGCTAAAAAGAAGTCTAAAATACGGTTGGCTGTTTTCATATTTAAGTTAAAGGTTCTATCGACAAATTTAAAGTTTCTTGCCCCTCTTTGCCAGAGTATCTCAAACTCCTCTAAAATCTCATCAAGGTTAAAAGCTCGTACCTTTTCATCCATAGAGGAGAGACAAAATTCACACTCAAAAGGGCAACCTCGTGAAATCTCCACATAGATGTAACGGTTGGCTATATCTTCATCTGTGTAGTATTTATAGGGAAGAGTAATCTCTTTGAGATTTTCTAATTGCATGGGGATGATTTTTTCTTTTGGTGGCGTTTGTTGAAGAATGGCAGAACAGAGTTTATAAAAAGAGGTGTCGCCCTCTCCTTGAATAATAAAATCGGCATCATCAAAATTGACACGGTAGGGGGTGTATGTAACCTCCGGGCCACCAAGAACAATACTTGTTTGAGGGGAGACTTTTTTAAGTATATGGATAAGATGAGCAACTTCACTCACATTCCATATGTAAACGCCAATACCTATGATTTTTGGAGAGTGTTTGAGTATATCTTCTGCAATGGTTTGAATAGCATCATTAATGCTAAATTCTAAGATTTCACACTTTTCTTGCAACTCTTGCATATTTGCATAGATGTAACGAAGCCCAATGGCACTATGGGTAAAACGTGAGTTAAGTGTTGTTAAAATGATTTTCATAAAGGAAGTGTAACATAAGTCTTAAAAAGGGAAAACACTCAAGCTAAATAAAAGGGGAAAACTTGAGTGTTTAAAAAATTGTTAGTAGGATATAGTCTCGATTATGAAAGGGGGAAAACATAATTGAGATGTGTAATTATAATTATTATAAGTAAATGTTTGGCAAATAGTGTTTAAACTAATTGCCATATTCCTCAAGCATTCTATCTAGTTTAACAAATAACTCTTTAGATGCACTTTCCATAACGGAGAAGTTTTGTGTAATAAGTTGAGGATGGTCATATTTTAAAGTAGAATGGTCTTGCACATATTTAACATTTTTAAAGACACTATCGTGCACTAAAGCATGTGGTTTATCCATCTCTTTAAAGGCTTTTGTTGCACCAAATCTCTCTTCGCCTAGTCCTTGGTACCATTTACCCATGCGACAATGTTGATGATCTGCAAATTCTATTTGTGTATCTTCATTTAATACTGTAGAGTAAGCTTTTGATTTAAAGAGGATATGATCCACTTTTACAAGTGTGGTAAAGAGTCTATTTTGGATTCTTACAGCAGAGCTTGAAGAGTGTTCTGCTAAATCATTAAGCCCTCTAAAAGTTCCTTCAAAGTTTTGAATAACATCAGAAGATGTATGAGCAATCTCTGAAATTTCATCAGAGTTACTTCGCATGTCGTTTGCTTCTTGTTGGAGTGTCGAGATTGTAATTTCAATTTCGTTTGTTGCTTTTTGAGTGCGCTCTGCAAGTTTGCGTACTTCATCGGCAACTACAGCAAAACCACGACCATGCTCACCTGCACGAGCAGCTTCAATGGCAGCATTAAGTGCAAGTAAGTTTGTTTGGTCAGCAATATCTTTAATAAGCCCTACAATTTCAGAAATCTCGCGAGAACGCCCTTCAAGGTTAATAATACCTTCGTGAGATGAGGCAATTAAATCTACAAGAGAGTTCAGTCTCTCTCCTATCTCAATAACACTTGTTAGAGAGTTAGATGATTCATCTGCAGTACGACGTGCTACCTCTACAATATCTTTAGAATCTTCTGAGGAGCTAGAGAGGTCATTTTGAATAACAACTAAACCCTCTTCTATACCACCACCAAGCTTACTAAATTCATGAGACATCTCTCCTCTAATTTTTGTAGTATAACCACTTGCAATAGAGCTAATGGCTTTATTCAGCTCTTTAGCTGTATTATAAAAGATACCGTGTAGCCCTGAAGCATAAGTTCGTCTATAAGTTTTTCCTGCAGCTGCATTTTCTATGGTTGTTGCAGCATCTCTCATAAAGGCTTCAAGTTGGTCGAGTACATCATTAAGTGCCCAAGCAAAATCAGCCTCTTTTGAACCATCCTCTGGAATATGGGTAACACGGTTTTCAAGTTGTCCCTTTGCTGCTTCTTTTAAAACTTTTCGCATCTGTAGAAGAGTATCAGAAGTGTTGTTCTTTTGAGAAGATGGGATAAATAAAGAGATGACAAGTGCAAGTGCTAAGACCCCAGCAACTATGTAGCTACCAATAACAATGGCATAAATGATAACACCTAGAAGTGTACTAAGGAGAAAAAGTGTTTTACTATCCTTGAATGTCGATGATAAGTTCATTGTAACTTACTCCTTTTTCATGTAATAGATTGTTAAGGAGTTCCATCCCTGCATTGACTCCACTTGTTTTCTCAGCACTAAGCATCTGAGCATAAAGAGGTTTTATAATTTCAAGAGAACCGGTTCTAGGTTTGCGTCTTACTGAGTAATAACCAATGATTTTTCCATTTACATCGTAAGATGGAGTTACATTTGCATAGACCCAGTAATCATCATTGTTTTTTGTCTTGTTTAGTACATATGCAAAAATCTCTTCACCATTTTGTATCATATTCCAAAGAAGTTTAAAAACTGCCTTAGGCATATCTGGATGGCGGATAATATTGTGTGGTTTTCCAAGTAGTTCAGACTCGCTATATTCTGATATTTCCATAAAAATTTTATTGACATAAGTTATACGACCTTTTAAGTCTGTTTTTGAGACAATAAAATCTTCATCTTTCATATTTTTTAACATGTTGTTCTCCATTAGTAACAAAAAATATTATTAATATAGATTATATGGAGACATTCTAGCATATTTTTGTTTTATTTATTGGATATAATGCAAATATGTCATTTTTACTGAGTATATTTTATTTTTTTTATTTTGCAATTGTTGGGGTTTACATCATCTTTATGCCAAAAGTGTTGGCTATGAGTGGGTATAGTGGTGTTGAAATTGGGGTTATATTTGCAGCTTCTCCTTTGGTGCGTTTTTTTCTCCCTTTTGCTTTTATGAAAGGTTTTGAACTTAATACAAAAGTATTTAACTTTGCACTCCTTGTAATGATGGGGAGTGCTTTTTCGTTTTTCTTCTCTTTGGAACATTTTTATAGGCTTTTATTCTCTAACATTGGTTTGGGGGTAGGTCTTGGACTGATATTACCTTATATGGAGTTTGTTGCACTTAAAGAGATAGGCAAAGAAAATTATGGCAAAGTAAGGCTCTTTGGCTCTGTGGGCTTTGTTCTTGTAGCTCTTGTATTGGTCAAGTTTTTAAGCTCTTCGCAAGTGGCACTCAATTTTTTACTAGCACTTACATTTTTAACAGCACTTATCTCTTTTATCGTGGCAAAAAAGGTAGAGATTGATACAGAACATATTGCACATGAAAATGGTGCTTCAGAAAATATTTTAAAAGATTATAAACTATGGATAGGACTAACTCTTATGCAGGTAAGTTTTGGCTCGTTTTATAATTTTTTTACTATCTATGAAACAGCACATGGCATAAGTTTAGATATGACCATCTATCTTTGGAGTTTTGGGGTTTTATGTGAGATTGTTATGCTTTATTATCAGGGGAGATTTTTACAAAAAAATCTTTTAGGCATACTGAAATTAACAACTTTTATCTCTTCATTGAGGTGGCTATTGCTCTTTTTATTTCCACAAAATTTAGCATTACTTTTTTTCTCTCAATCTTTACATGCTTTTAGTTTTGCACTTTTTCATACAGCCGCCATTAGTTACTTACATAAAATATATAAAAACAAAACACTAGCACAACAGTTTTTTTCAGGGCTTACCTATGGACTTGGAGGGTTAATAGGTGCATTGCTTGCAGGGTTTGTTTATGAGTATTTTCAAGCATATCTTTTTTTAAGTTCAAGCTTACTTGCACTTTTTTCTTCTGTATTTTTAGAGTTGTGGAGGAGAGATAAAGCCTCACAAGGGAGACTTTAACTTTTTAGTAATCTATAATGATACCAACAGTAAAAGTGGTGTCGGTTCTTTTTTTATCACCAGCATGGTTTACATAGTCAACTTTGTAACTAATACCTGCTGAGAACATATCACTAATTTTAGAAGAGAAACCAGTTTTTGAGTAGATAAAATAGTTTTGTATATTTTCTGCATCTACTCTATAGCTTGCCTCTTGGTCAAATTTTAAATTTTCAAGCATCTGCCAAGTATAAATTGCTTTAGCTCTTAGTGAAGCATACTCATGAGAGCCATAAGTTTTTGTTTTGGTAGGGTCGATACCCGATGTTTTAGGATAATTTACTTTTACACCAGCAGAAGTATATGTTTCATCCATTCTTTGATCGAGTGAATAAAGTACACTTCCCTCTAGCGAAAGATTATGTTTTTCATTTTTAATTGCCTTGTATTTTGCACCAGGACCAGTGTAAAATTGGTAATCATATGCTGAAAATTTATCGCGTTTATAACCAGCAAGGTAGTTAAATGCAAAACGTGGTGTAAGAGCATAATCATATGATAGTTCAGTGAAAAATTTATTTTTACTCTCTACATCATTATCGGTTGCATATTGAGCATCTAAAAGTAAACCTAGGTAGTGTCTGTCCCAGTTCTTTTTAATCTTAGAATCAAGGTTAAAAGTTTGAGTCTTTGTGTTACCACCAGTTGAGATGTATCCAAGTTCAGTATGTGTTACAAATTCATTTTTTGTAACTTTTAGAGCAGGTTTTGGTTTTGGTAAAAGTGCTTGAAGCTCTTTAATCTTTGCTTCTGCAGCTTCTTTAGTTGCTTGAGCTTGAGCAATCTGTTTTTGTATCTGTTGTGCATCTACACTTTGAACTTCATCTGCTAATGCAAATGAAGAAGTTAAAAGCGCAGCAACTAAAATACTTCTAGTCATTGTTTTCCTTTGTCATATGAACATCCATTTGTGGGTATGGAAAAGAGATTCCTTTCTCATCAAATGTAAGTTTTACTTTTTCAATCATCTCAAAATGAACATCCCAATAATCGGCACTTTCAACCCAAGAACGTGTGATGAAGTTTACAGAAGAGTCTGCAAGTTCACCAACTGCTACAAAAGGAGCAGGTTCTTTTAAAATTCTATCATCTGCTTCAATTATTTCCATAAGTGTTTGTTTTGCGAGTTTTAAATCGTCATCATATCCAATACCAAAAGTTAAATCAATACGACGTTGAGGCTTGTTAGAGTAGTTTGTAATATTTCCACCAATAATAGCTGAGTTTGGTACAATAATCGTACGGTTATCAACAGGAGAGATAATAGTTGAAAAAAGATTAATATCATCAACTGTACCTGTTGCTCCACCAGCATTAATAAAGTCACCCACTTTAAAAGGTCTAAAAATGATAATAAGAACTGCTGCACCAATATTTGAGAAAGAACCTTGAAGTGCTAAACCAACAGCCAAAGAAGCTGCACCCAGAACGGCAATAAATGAAGTTGTATTCACTCCAAGTGCATTTAAAGAGGCAAGAACTACCATCATTAAAAGTGCAAAGTACACTAAACTTTCACTAAACTCTACAAGTGTTTTATCTACATTTGCTTTAAGCATAAGTTTTTTTACAAGTGCAGTAAGTTTATTGACTGCCCATTTACCAATCATAAAAATAAGTATTGCTGAGATAATTTTTAAACCATACTCACTTGCATAGACAATTGCCATGTCTGTATATTTTGAAATATCCATTGTTTTCTCCTAGGAAATATAATGCGTGATTATATCTAAACACTAATGAAGAATAAGTGATGATTTCTCGAGGTTTATTCGCTCTATGTAACGAGAAAGTGCATAAAGTTCTGTTTTATGAGATTGTACTTTATAGAGTAGGGGTCTGTATTTAAGGTAGTTCGCCCATACTTTTTGACTTTGTCTTTTTCGACCGCGTTTATAAAGCTCAAAACTTACAGCTGCATTTATAAAGCCTTTGAGGAGCTGTATATCTGGGCTTACTTCAAAACGCCGTGGAAACCATACCTCTTCAAGTGCTTCATGTGCATCATAGTAGCGTTTCTCTTTTATACACTCTCTATAGGTTTGAATTTTAGTTTTCATCAAGTACCATCATGTTTTTTCTCCAGTATCCTCGTCCACCTTTTAGGGAGATACAGTGGTGTTTTGGAAATTTCTCTTTGTACTCTTTGAGTCTGTCAAGTGTTGCTTTGCCAGTATCGCAGTAAAAAACAAAGACACTCCCCTCAGGGTAGTTTTTGAGTTCATAAGGGTTATAAACTAAAGTGTGTGCTTTTTCAATAGGGGAGAGGATGGTGTCTATAAGGAGCACCTCTATACCTTTTTGTTGAAGTTTTACTTTGTTACGTAAAAACTCTTCTTGAGTCCATTCATTTGGGTAATTCATGTTAAAATTATAATCATATGAAATAAATTTAGGCTAAAATACTTTATGGCAAGAAAAAAGAAAAAAAATACAAAGATAAACCAAAAAATAAAACACTACTTTGATGATGATCCTTTTGATGTAGGTATTGAGAGAGTTCCGTCTGAGACACTTAGTGAGCTTTTTGCAACACTTGGAATTTATGATGTAGAGCATAATAAAAACCTTTTACTTAAAACAATTAGAATGATTTGGAGTGAGGCTGATGGTGGGTATAGAGAAGATATACTTAGATTTTTTGAAGCAAATGGTGTTATTTACCACTCGCAACAAGCAAAAGAGCCCACTTACGATAGAGAAACTAAAATAGAATCACTTATAGAAGAGTTAGATGCTACAAAAGAGGAATCTTTTTTATTACTGCAGGCTTTTGAGCATGTGCGAAGTAAAAAGATTACCATTGAGAAGATGGAATCAAAGTTAAAGCATATTCGCTTTGAGCAAAAAAAAGAGCGTTTAGAAAAAGCCTTAGAGGGCTCTTTTGACATAGACGATAGTTTTGAATTTAATGCTTCTTTGAAGTATGAGCTTTACGATCAACATTTTCATAAAATACTTACACTTAACACAAAACCTTACTCTTATGAGTTTATACAAGAGGGTGATTTTGAGGAGATTGCACAACAAATAAGTGAAGATAAACTTGCAACTGTTTTAAAAAAACAAGAACAAGTAGATAAATTTATAGCTTCTATTAAAGATCCTCATGCTTATTTGAGTAAAGAGCAGATTGTGACAGCACTTCGAGCTTCACCTCCAAAAACAAAACTCTCTTACCCTCTTATTGGTGTGAAAATTCTCAAAGATATTATTAAACAAAAGATAGATGTTGAGTTTATAGAACTCCATGATGAAGAGGTGGTGCTTCGCGTTCATGAACAGATACAGCTTCCCCATTCTGAGCGGGTATTTCCTTATGTATTAGAGCTTCATATAGAACTTAATGGCCTTTTAGAGGAGATTTGGAACTCAAGAAGATTTAATTTTGATGAGGTTTTAAATGCTGCTAAAAAGGAACATGAAGAGCACTTTTTAGCTGAGCTACATCTATTGGCTGAGGAGTGTGGAAACTATGCAGAACTTTTACACTTAAGTGATGAAGAGCTGTATGAAAAAGTGTATGAATTTTTACTAGAACTTGTCCCTTCAACTCTAAGTATTACACCAAAAATAGTACGAAAAACAAAACGAATTTTTATCTATAATATACATGAACAGCTTATTAAGAAACAACGACAAGAACTACTTAAACGCACCATACGTGACTTTAAAAACCTCTTTCCTATGGCTAGAGAGATGCGACGTAAACTCACACTTCACATAGGACCTACAAATAGTGGTAAAACATATACAGCGATGCAAAGGCTTAAAAATGCAGATACGGGTTACTACTTAGCACCTCTGCGTTTACTCGCTCTTGAGGGCTATGAAACACTTAAAGAACAAGGGATAGATAGCTCTCTTATAACGGGAGAGGAACAGATACTTGATGATGAAGCAACTCATATTAGTTCTACTATTGAGATGATGAACTATGATGTGGATGTAGATGTTTGTGTTATTGATGAGGTACAGATGATAGATGACCGTGACCGTGGCTGGGCATGGGCAAACGCCATCATAGGAGCACCTGCTAAAGAGATTATTATGACGGGAAGTCCAAATGCTAAAGAGGCGATTATTGCTCTTGCTGAGTACCTTGGTGAGGAGCTTGAGATTATAGAGTTTGAGAGGAAAAACCCTTTAACTCTTCTTGAGCATGCGACAGATGTCAAAGATGTAGAAGCAGGAACAGCTATCATCGCGTTTAGTCGTAAAGATGTGCTGAGACTCAAACAAAACTTTGCTCCTCTCTTCTCTGTAAGTGTTGTATATGGAAACCTCTCCCCTGAGGTTCGTCGTGAAGAAGCACGGCGTTTTCGCTCAGGAGAAACACAAATACTAGTCGCAACAGATGCCATAGCGATGGGGATGAATTTACCTATAAAAACCATTCTTTTTTCTAAGGCTGAAAAGTTTGATGGTGTTACACAAAGAAATTTATTACCAAGCGAAATACATCAAATATCTGGACGTGCTGGACGTTATGGGCTGAATGAAGAGGGTTTTGTGGGGGCATTACAAAATGATGTCCTAAAAATTCTCAAGAAAAACTTTTATAAAGCAGCAAAAGTGATTAGTATCCCTTTTAAGGTGATGGCAAATTTAGAACATATTAAACTTGTGGGTACTATTTTAGAAGAGAATTCCATTGAGGAAATTTTAAAGTTTTTTGTTGAAAATATGGAGTTTAATGGTCCTTTTTATGCTGCGAATCTTGACGATATGCTAGAAGCCGCAGTTATTATAGATAAGTACGATTTAGATATTGCTATGAAGTACCATCTCTCTTGTGCGCCACTTACTCTTAAATCTCCTTATATTATTGCCTCGTTTGAGGAGTATATAGTTTCCTTGGAGAAAAAAGAACCTGTGCATTATAAGCCACCTAAACTTGCAGGAACATATGCACATACCTCAGAAGAACTACTTCGAGCAGAAGATATGGTGAAAGAGATTTCGCTGTACTTGTGGCTCTCTTATAGGTTTAATGAGTATTTTGTAGATGAGCAAAAAGCAAGAGCATATAGAGGAGTTCTTAATAAGTACATAGAAGAAACACTACAACAAAGTCAACTTGCAAGAAGCTGTAAACTTTGTGGTGCTGTTTTACCACATCAATCTAAGTATAGTATTTGTCAAAAATGTTTTAAGAAAAACTATACTCGCAATTCAAGAAGAAGATAATTTAACTTTTAAATTCGTTAATAGTCGCTTGAAGTGAAGATGCAACTTCTACAAGACGTTTTAAATCACTCTCTATGCTAATAACACTTGTGCCATTTGCACTAGAGAGTGCTTCTATATTAGCGATATCATTAATCATCTCTTGAATATTATTAGACATCTCTAAGTTGTCTTTTCTTGATTCATTTGCTACAACACTAGAGGTTGCAATAGCTTTACTTGTGGTGTCAATTTTTTCATTTACTTCATAAGATATTTGTGTAAGACTTTCAATATTTGTTGCATTATTGTTCATTTTATCACTAACATCGTTTATAGATTGAACAATGGTGCTTACACTCATATCTATCTCTGTAAGTGATTTTTGTGTGCGTTCTGCAAGTTTACGAACTTCATCTGCAACTACGGCAAAACCACGACCATGTTCCCCTGCACGAGCAGCTTCAATAGCAGCATTAAGTGCAAGTAGATTAGTTTGTTCTGCAATATCTTTAATAACATTGAGAACATCTTTTACTTGGTCTGCATTACCTTTAAGACCTGCGAGCTCCTCTGAGAGTTCATTTTCAATTTCAACAAAAGAGTTTACTTCATTGCTTAGTGAAGTTAATGAATCTTTTGCTGTATTGAGCTCTTTATTTGCTGTATCTACCATCTCTTGAGTCTCTTTGGCTGTTTCTATACTTTTTGCAATGATATCTTTGACTGTTTCACCTTTAAGTGTTG
>Ga0256828_1002629_pt1 | contig 10573 bp, 10 predicted proteins | sample CV88metaG_FD_185993 | JGI IMG/M metagenome (GOLD analysis project Ga0256828, IMG submission 185993) | Hydrothermal vent microbial communities from East Pacific Rise, Pacific Ocean - CV88 | ecosystem: Environmental > Aquatic > Marine > Hydrothermal vents | place: Pacific Ocean: East Pacific Rise... | reverse complement strand
CTTGGAATTATGCACATTACATATACCAAAAACAAAACATTCTTAGATGGAGTGGTATTTATAAGTGAAGATGAAACATATACAAACATCTCAAAAAATGAATTTTTAAAAATGACATATGATTTAAAATAAAAACTTGTAGTAGCAGTTAGTTCAAGAGCATTGTTTGACTTTGAATAGAAAAATAGAATCTTTTGAAGATAAAAATTAGTATTTTAAAGAGATCTAATCTGTGCTTTGATTAATTTTGGTAGAGGTTTTCAGGTTGTGTAAGAAGTCTAATACATATATTTTATAGTAAATACCTTTTTGTAGTTTTTTTAAGATGTCCAGTTTTTGTCTGTCTTTTTTTTATTTTTTTTAAAATTTAAAACAACAAAAAAGTTTAATTAAGCCCATAAGCACGAAGTTTCAAAAAACTTTTTAAAAATTTGAAATTCCTAACTTAATATTAACCACATTATAGGTAGAATTATACATAAATTTATAGTATGGAATTTGAATGAAATTATTTTTATCTGCATTAGTTTTACTAATCACATCACAGTTGTTTGCACAAAAAATCGAAAAAATAGAGTTTGACGGTATGGTTCACCTTTCTAAACCTGTTGCTTTGAGAATGCTTAGTTTTGAAGCTGGTTCACAAATGGATGAACAAAAGGTAGATAAGGCTATTAAAAAGTACTTTGCACAGGGGTATTTTAAAGATATTTGGGTAGATATGAATGACAAGGGTGTTCTTATTTTTCATTTTGTAGAGAAGCCTATTATATCTAAGGTTGAGTTAAAAGGTTGGAAGTCTGATGATGAAGATGTTAAAAAAAGAGTTATTCAGATAAAAAAAGGTTCATTGTATGATGAGAAAAAAATAGAATCTGCAAAAAAAAGAATTATAGAAGCTATAAGTCAAGATGGTAAGATAGACAGTGTTGTAGAAGTTAAAAAAACTTTACTAGATAATGGTAGTATAAAATTAACTTTCATTGTAAACTCGGGTGAAGAGATAGTTATACAAAAACTTGATTATAGTGGAGCAAAAAATCTAGATAGTGATGACTTTGATGATGTAGTAGCAAATAAACAACATCAGTTTATGGGTTGGCTATGGGGAAGAAACGATGGGAAAATGTCACTTAGAGATTTGGAATATGATAATTTAAGAATCAAAGATTTATATATGCAAAATGGTTACTTAGATGCAATGGTTTCTCAACCATTTACAAGAGTAGATTTTGACTACTACACAGCAGATATGAGTTACCAAATAAAAGAAGGAAAGCCCTATAAAATAAACTCTGTATCTTTTTACCAAGTAAAAGAAGTTATTGCAGAAAAAAAACTTCAAGATGTTATAACGCTTAAAAAGGGTGAAGTATTTAACATAAAAACTTTTAGAAGTGATGCAAACAAGATAAAAACCTTAGTTGCAGATAAAGCTTATGCTTTTGTACAAGTTATTCCAGATTTACAAAAAAACAAAAAAAATCATACAGTTAATGTTGTTTTTAAAATTATCCCTGGGGATAAAGTAAAAATTAGAAATGTTTTTATAGCTGGAAATACAAGAACATTGGATAGAGTTATAAGAAGGGAACTTTACTTAGCACCGGGTGATATGTACTCTGCAACAGATTTGAAAGATTCGAGAAATTCTCTTGCTCGTTTGGGTTACTTTGACACTACAACAATAGAAGAAAAAAGAATAGATAGTGAAACTATGGACTTAGTTGTAAAAGTAAAAGAAGCTCCAACAGGAAATATCCAGTTAGGTGGTGGATATGGAAGTTATGGAGGTATACTACTAAATGTTGGTGTAAACGATAGAAATATTTTTGGTTCAGGGATAAATGTAGGTCTTAAAGCTGAAAAATCTGAACTTTCACATAACTACTCTTTCAATATCTCAAACCCTAGACTTAACGATAGTGATTTTAGTGGTAACTTTTCTATATTTCAATCATCTCATGAATATGATGATTATACCGTAAATAGTGCAGGGGTTACAGTTGGTAGTGGGTATAAATTTACAAGACATCTAACAAGTTACTTCGGTTATAGTTACTCTACAAATGATTATGATGTAAATGATGATATTAACACTACTCTTACAGATACTTATTATTTTGAAAGTTACGATAAAAGTTCAGTAATAGGAAGTCTTAGTTATAACGATACTGACGATTATTATCTACCTCGTGAGGGTATTATACTTTCACAAAGTATTGAAAAAGCTGGACTTGGTGGAGATGCAGATTTTGTAAAAGCAAAAACATCTTTTTCTGCTTTTAAAGGTTTGGATGATTATATAGACTTTGATGCTATTTTAAGATATAAAGCTAGATATAATATTATTTTAGACAATGGTTATGTTCTACTTGCTGAGAAATTTTATATGGGTGGGATTGGTAGTGTTAGAGGTTACCAAGGTTACTCTCTTTCTCCAACTATAACAGATGAAAATGGAGTTGAAAGAAAAATAGGTGGTAAGCAAACATTTTCAAATAGTGCAGAGATATCTTTTCCGTTTATACCTAAGGCAAAAATGAGGGTTTTGACATTTGTAGATTGGGGTTTCATAGGTGAAGATTCTTTGGATGAAATCTCTCGTGGAGGTTATGGTTTTGGTCTCGAATGGTTTTCTCCTGTTGGACCTATTCAGTTGATTTTTGCACATCCATTAAATGAACATGAAGGTGATGATACATCGTCATTTGAATTTACAATGGGAAGAAGATTTTAAGATAATAAAGAAGAGAGGGTAAACAAGGTTAAAAACCTTGTTTTAAGATTTACTAGTTTACTTCTTTTGGAAAGCAAAATCTATAACCACGACGACGAACAGTTTCGATAGTTGTGATACCTAATGGTTTGTCCATTTTTTGACGAATTTGGTTGATTGCAACTTCAATTACATTTGGAGTAACAAGTTCTGGTTCTTCCCAGATAGCATCTAGTAGTTGTTCTTTTGAAACTATTTGGTCGCGATGACGAGCAAGATGAGTAAGAACTTCAAAAGGTTTACCTTTTAGTTCAATTTCATTTTCTTTGTAAGTGATTTTTTCTTCTTCTGGATTGATAGTTAAATCTTCTATTTCTATAATATTACTTCCACCAAAACGAAGACGAGCTTCAATACGAGCTACAAGTACATCGAAATCAAAAGGTTTTCTTATGTAGTCATCAGCACCAGAACGAAGAGCTTCTATTTCACTTTCATTGTCATCTCTCGCAGAAAGTACAACAACAACAGTTTTTGGAGTGTTTGCTTTTATGTCACCAATAATATCAACAGAGTTTCCATCTGGTAACATCCAGTCCATTAAAACTAAATCATAGTTACGGATATCTAAATAATATTCACCATCTTTTAATGTTTCAACAACATCGCTTTGGTAACCGTATTCTTTTAGCCCTTCGGCAAGCATTTTATTTAATGTTACTTCATCTTCTATAATAAGAATTCTCATACATTTTTTCCTATAAGTTGATATTTGGCGAAATCATATCATAATTTTAGGTTACTTTAAAGTTTTTTTCAACTTTTTTTAAAAAAAAATTAACTTTGAGTTAAGATTAGATACTTACACTAACCTTACAATCTTTTAAAATAGTTGGTTTTGTGATTTTTAGTGAAAGAGAAGATATAAGAGGAAAGGTAGATTTTAAAGCTTTATTTAAAAAATCTAGGGCATCTTCTATGAGTAAAAATTTTTGTTCTATCATAGAAGATTTTATGAGTTCAACAACTTCTGCATAGTTTATAAACTCTTTTTTGTACTCATAGTTTATAGTTAAGTTTATGACAACTTCTTGTGTCTTTTTTCTTTCAAAATCTAAAATACCAATGATACAAAAAAACTTTAAATCTTCTACATGTATAGTCATTTGTTAAGCAACTCTTTTTTCTTCACCATTTATTAGGCGAATTATATTTGGAATATGTTTATAAAAAAGTATAAATACTATAAATACAACAGGTGCATGAGCCATATCTTTGTCTATAAAAAAGCTAGAGATTAGGAGAGCTAAAACACCAAGAAGTGAAGATACAGAAGATATTTTGAGAGTTTTAGCACTTATACCCCATACAACAAGAGCGATGATAGTTTCAACAGGTAACATAAACATCATAACACCCATACCAGTTGCTATCCCTTTTCCACCTTCAAAATTTAAGTATGGTGAAAAACAGTGTCCAATTACAGCTAAAACAGCAATACCCCAGAGAGTTGCTTCACTAAGCCCTACAAAATAAGCGATGATTAAAACAAAAACACCTTTAAAAGCATCTAGTGCTAATGTAGCGATTCCTAATTTTTTTGCAAGTTGAGGATTTGTTTCTTTTACAACTCTTAAAACATTTGTAGCACCTATACTTCCACTACCACTTGCTTTTACATCTACATTTGCAAATTTTTTCGCTAGTAAAAGCCCAAAAGGTATACCTCCTATGAGATATGCCAAAGCAAAAAACTGAAAGTTTGTGTTAAATAAAAAGTCCATTTATATTTCCTATGTAAAATTTTGATAAAATCATACATCAAATTTGATTATAATCATATAAATGTTATAATTTTACAATTTCAAAAGAGGGTGTCTTTTTGCAGTTAACTAATGAAGAATTAAAAGAAAAAATTATAAAACTAAAAGAAAAATTGAGTGTTACAGTTGTTGCACATTTTTATCAAAGAGATGAAGTTTTTGATATGGGTGACATAACTGGTGATTCTCTTGAACTTGCTATGAAAACAAAAGCAGACAATTCTGACTTTGTTGTTTTTTGTGGTGTTGCTTTTATGGGACAGAGTGTTAAAGTTTTGTCTCCTGAAAAAAGAGTAGTTATGCCTAAAAAAGCTTGTTGTGCTATGGCAAGTATGATAGATGGCTTACAGTATGATAATGCTGTTAAAAAGTTAAATGAAGTTGGTATTTCAAATGACAATATTCTTCCTATAACTTACATTAATTCTGATGTTGATGTAAAAGCAAAAGTTGGTGAGATGGGTGGTATGGTTTGTACAAGTTCAAATGCTAAAAAAATCATAACAACAGCACTTAAAGAGGGCAAAAAGATTTTATTTGTTCCAGACAGATGTTTAGGGCAAAATATAGCAAACGATATGGGGCTAAAATCTGCTGTTATAGGTTTAGATGAAAATATAGCTGATGCAGATATAATTTGTTATGATGGTTTTTGTTCTGTTCACCAACTTTTTAGTGTAGAAGATATAGAATTTTTTAGAAGTAAATACCCAGATATTCTTATAGCTACTCACCCAGAATGTGACCCAGCTATTTGTCAGGCAAGTGATTTTGTAGGTTCAACTTCTCAGCTTATAAAATTCATAACAGAGTTAGACCCAGAACAAAAAGTAGCAGTTGGAACTGAGTTCAATATGGTAAACAGACTTAGACCAAAAAATACTTATGTTTTAAGCTCTACAAAACCAGAATGTCCAACTATGAATGAAACAACTTTACAAGATTTATATGATGTTTTAAAGTCTATTGATGAGGGTGAACCTTTAAATGAAATAGAGGTAGATAAAACTACACAAAAATGGGCTAAAATAGCACTTGAAAGAATGTTGGAGTTATAATGATAGAGTTTGTAAAAAATGCTTTGGCAGAAGATGTTGGTAGGGGAGACTTATATGCTCTTGTTGAACCTAGTATAGATGCAAAAGCAGATGTTATAGCAAAATGTGATGGTGTGATTGCTGGTCAACAATATGTAGATGTTTTAGCAAAAGTTGAGGGTTTTGAAGTTGTTTGGGGTAAAAAAGATGGAGATAGATTTGTTGTTGGAGATATAATTGCCATTGTAAAAGGGGATTCTCATACACTTCTTAGATGTGAAAGAACAGTTCTAAATATGCTTTTACATGCAAGTTCTATAGCTACTTTAACAAGAAAATATGTAGATATAGTAGAACCTTATGGTGTTAAACTTTTAGATACAAGAAAAACAAGACCAAACCTAAGAGTATTTGAAAAGTATGCTACAAGAGAGGGTGGAGCTACAAACCATAGAATGGGGCTTGATGATAGTTTGATGATAAAAGATACACATCTAAAAACTATTAAAGATTTAAACTCTTACATAAAAATGGCAAGAAAAAAAATCCCTTTTACTGCAAAAATAGAGATAGAAGCTGAAACATTTGAAATAGCAAAAGAGGCTATGAAATGTGGAGCAGATATTGTTATGTGTGACAATATGACACCAGATGAGGTTAAAGAAGTTGTGAGTTTTAGAGATATGAATTTTTCACATGTATTACTTGAAGCTAGTGGAAATATATCTTTAACAACAATAGAAAGTTATGCAAAAACAGGTGTAGATGCTATAAGTAGTGGTTCTCTTATACACCAAGCAAATTGGATAGATTTGTCAATGAAAATGAACTAAAAGGTTTTTTTAGATGGCAGATGATGCTGAAAAAACAGAAGAACCCACCTCCAAAAAGATTGAAGATGCCAGAAAAGAGGGAAATGTCCCAAAATCGCAAGATGTTTCTGGTGTTATAGGTCTTTTTGTAGCCATTTTAAGTTTACTTATGCTTTTCCCATTTATGTCTGAGCATATGATTTTACTTTTTAAGTACTACTTTTCCCTTGTTGGAACTCCCTTAGATAAGCTTTTTGTTATAGATGTTGCCATTGTCACTATGAGAGAATTTTTACTTATAGTATTACCTCTAGCTACTGCTGTTGCTATTGCTGGGGTAGTTGGTGCTGTTTCTCAGTTTGGTTTTTTGTTTACTACAAAGGCAATAATGCCTGATTTTAAAAAGATTGATCCTATAAAGGGTATAAAAAATTTATTTTCTTTAAAAAAGTTAATTGAGGGTATAAAAATAACTCTTAAAGCTTTTACAACACTTGGTGTTGGTTTCTTGATGTTTTTTTATTTTATTCAAGAGTTACCAACTGTTGCTTTGTTTACTTTTGCTGACCAGTTATTTTGGTTGAGAGATAAAATAATAGTAATTGCTTTTGTTATGTTGTTGATTATATTTGTATTTGCTCTTATAGATATAATAATCGTTAGAAAACAGTACTTTGATGGTCTTAAAATGAGTAAGCAAGAGATAAAAGATGAGATGAAAAATATGGATGGAAATCCAGAGATAAAAGCAAAGATAAGACAACTTCAAATGCAAGCAGCTAGAAAAAGAATGATGTCAGAAGTTCCAAATGCAGATGTTGTTATAACAAATCCAACACACTATGCTGTTGCCATAAAGTATGATGATAAAAAGGCATCAGCACCAATTGTTGTGGCAAAAGGGGTTGATAATATAGCAACTCAGATAAAAAAAATAGCGAGAGAAAACAATGTTCATATAGTTCAAAATCCTCCACTTGCTAGGAGTTTATATGCAGAAGTTGATGTTGAAAAACCAATTCCAGAGGCACTATTTGGTGCAGTTGCAGAAGTTTTGGCTTATGTTTATAAAATGAATAAAAAATAGTATATAATTTTATAAAAAGATTATATGCTAAAAAATATAGAAGATAAAAAACACATTGTTATAAAAACGACAAAGCAATTTCTACCAGAGGGTAGTGCCTTATATAGTTATATTTTAACTCTTCATAAGAAAGTTTCTTTTGTTTGTGAGGATGAAAATTTGGCTTTTAGGTTTTCGTTTTTACCTTGGTTCGATAAGATAAAAAAAGAAGTACCATTGTCTGCTGATGAAGTTTTCGTAGTAGATGAGGAGCTGTTTTTGTATGATTATTTTAAAAATAATGGTATAAAAATAAATAAAAAAATGGCAACAGCATTGTGTAGTTCATATATCTTAAAAGATGAAAAAGATAGTTTGTATTTTCAGTCTATTGCTGAACTTATAGAACTTGGGGCAGATTATAAAGTTTGTGAGTACAATTTGTTACATAAAACATCTTTGTCTTTTTTAAGATTAAAAGGTGAGCTTTTAAAAAATATGTTGTTAGTTGAAGATGCTAGTGTAGCTCTTCTACATGTAGATGATGAGACATTGAAGTCTTGTGGTGCAATACTTGAAAATGCCATAGATTGTATGGATGAGGTTTTAGGTCTTGGGTATGTAAAATGTGTAAGACTTATAAAAATAGATGAAGAAAATAGAGTTATAGCAGAAAAAGGAAATTATTTTGAGAAATAAAAATAAATCGTCATTTGGGATTTTGTTGTTGTTAGGTTTAATTATAGTGGGTGTTGTATATGTTTACAATTCAGCTATGTTTGAGAGAGAAAAACCTGTTATTACACTAGATACAAATGGTTACTGGAATCTTAAAAAACCATTAAAATTATCTATAAAAGATAATGGTGGCATAAAATCTTATAGAGTTGTTTTAAAGACTTCTAATGAAAATATGGACTTACAAGCAGATAAACTGATGATCCCACAAAACTCTGTAAACCTAAACATTTCGTTACCTCGTAGTTCTTATGGTATGAAAGATAAAGTTATTTATATAGTTGTAGAAGCAACAGATACAAGTAAATGGAATTTTATGAAGGGTAATACTTCTGTTAAAAAGTTTAAACTAATCATAGATAAAAAAAGACCAAAAGTAAGCATTGTTACTAACTCATATAAAATTCAAAGAGGTGGTACTGCTTTGGTTATTTTTAAAGCAGAAGATGAAAATCTTAAAGATTTATATATCTTGTCAAATCATCAAAAACATTTTAAAGCTCAACCATTTTATAAAGAGGGCTACTACATAGCACTACTTGCTTGGCCTGTACAAGATAATAGTTTTAAAGCAACAGTTGTAGCAAAAGATTTAGCAGGTAATGTTGTTCGTTCTTATGTGCCACTTTATCTTAAAAATAGACAGTATAGAACATCAAATATAGTTCTAAGTGATAGATTTTTAAAAGGTAAGATTACAGATTTAGCAGAAGAATTTCCTGAAACACAAGGTGTTGATGGTATTTTAAAACAGTTTAAGATTATTAATGAAGATGTAAGAGCAAAAAATGAGAAGCTTATTCATGAGTACACATCAAAAGTTCCACAAGAGATGATAAGCGATTTTAGACTTAAAAAGATGTACCCACTTAAAAATGCACAAGTTGTAGCACACTTTGGTGACCATAGAAAATACTACTATAATGGTAAATTTATAAGTGAAGCTTACCATTTAGGTTTAGATTTGGCTAGTCATGCTATGGCGAAAATAAAAACTCAAAACGGTGGAGATGTTGTTTTTGCTGATTATAATGGACTTTATGGCAATATGCCTATAATTTATCATGGATTGGGACTTTACACTATTTATGGGCATTGTTCTAGTTTAGATGTTAGTGCTGGTGAACATGTAGATGATGGTGCAAATGTTGCAAATACTGGTAAAAGTGGGTATGCTATGGGAGATCATTTACACTTTGGTGTTTTAGTTCAAGGTATAGAAGTTCGTCCACAAGAATGGATGGATAGAACTTGGATGAGAACAAATATAAGTGATATAATTAAAAGTGCTAAAAAAAGTATAGATAGAGAGTAGGAGTTTTTATGTATCAAACAACAATAAAAAAAAGTGTTGAGTTAGTAGGTATAGGTTTACATAAAGGCTCACCAGTAAATCTAAAACTTGAACCACTTGAAGCAGATAGTGGGATAGTTTTTTATAGAAAAGATGTTGATGTAGCTATACCACTCATACCAGAAAATGTTGTAGATACAAAAATGGCAACTGTTATAGGTAAAGATGGGTATGTAATCTCAACTATAGAGCATATGCTTTCTGCTATTTATGCTTATGGTATAGATAATCTAAAAATTATAGTAGATGCAGATGAAGTGCCTGTTATGGATGGAAGTAGTGCAAGCTTTTGTATGCTTTTAGATGAAGCTGGTCTTGTTAAACAAGATAAAGCTAAAAAAGTTATGATTATAAAAAAAGATATAGTTGTTCAAGATGGCGATAAGTATGTAAAACTTTCTCCTGCTCCAGATTTGAAATACGATTTTACTATAAAATTTCCACATCCAGTTATAAAAACACAAGAGTATGTTTTAGAATTTACAAAAGAGAGCTATAAAAAAGAGATAGCAAGAGCTAGAACATTTGGGTTTTTACATGAAGTTCAGTACCTTCGTTCAAAAGGTTTGGCACTTGGTGGATCTCTAGAAAATGCGATAGTTTTAGATGATAAAAAAATTCTAAATCCAGAAGGTCTTAGATACCCAGATGAATTTGTTCGTCATAAAATTTTAGATGCTATAGGTGATATGAGTTTAATTGGTATGAATTTTATTGGAAATTATGAGGCACTGGCTGGAAGTCATGACTTAAACCATAGACTTACTTTACAACTTTTAAAAGATCCACAAAACTATGAAGTTGTTGAGCTTGTTGGTGAAAAAACAAAAGAGTTAGAAAAAGCTTATGCCTAAAAAAAATGTAGATATTTTAGTTATAGCTTTATCATCTCCTATTCTAGTTGGAATTTATGAAGATGGTTTGTTGGTCGATGAGGTTATAAGTGAAGAAAAAAGTTCAGATGTATTACCTATGATTTTTAAAGATTTATTTCAAAAGTACAATATAAAAAATCTTTACTATA
>Ga0256828_1002628_pt1 | contig 10573 bp, 17 predicted proteins | sample CV88metaG_FD_185993 | JGI IMG/M metagenome (GOLD analysis project Ga0256828, IMG submission 185993) | Hydrothermal vent microbial communities from East Pacific Rise, Pacific Ocean - CV88 | ecosystem: Environmental > Aquatic > Marine > Hydrothermal vents | place: Pacific Ocean: East Pacific Rise... | reverse complement strand
CCCATGAAGAATTTATAGTTTATTCTTCTGTTTACTTAGGATATATCTTTTATCCACTAACTCAGTGTATCGTCTATCCTTACCATACATAGGATTTCTCACAGCTTTCATCCAATCTCCCTTATCAGAGAAAGGCTTAAGACCACCTGTGTCTGCTCCTGCTGTTCCCTCCACTCTTCTTGGAGGTAATCCTCTTTGAGCCTGTAAAGTTTCTATAGCTAACTTTGCAAGTTCAATATTATTACTTTTGATTTTCTCATCAAAGTCTTTCTTAGCAACATCACTCAGGTTTTCTCTACCCCAAGCTACTAGCTCGTTATAAGCTTCCTCACTACCTACCACAGAGTATATCTGAGAGGCATAAAGTTGTCCTCTTGCTTTCTGCCCTTCGATATAAGCATCTACCATATCCTTAGAGAAGCCTAAACCCTCTAGCTCTTTGTAATGCTCTTCCTCCAGCTGTCCTTTTTCTAGGAAAGCTTGTTCATACTTAGTGAATGTTTCTGTTGTAATCTTAGGAGTTTCCTCAGAGTCCTTAGAAGGCTCTTCAGGGTCTTTCTCTTCATCACCCTTGTCAGACATCTCTGAGAGTCCGTTTGGCTCTTCTGAGCTATCCTCAGGCTTCTTAGAGGTATCTCCTTGCTTACTCTTTAGCTTCTCTAGCTCCAAGTAAGCTTTCACTATCTCCTCAGTGGACTTCCCTTTGAATTTCTCAGGGATTTCAAAATCACTCTTAGGAGTGCCATCTTCATTAAAGTTATCCTCTACATAATCCTTAGTATTTCCTCTAACCTTATCAAGAGCCTTTTGCTCCTCAGGTGTAAGGTTATCAGCTAAGCTTGTAGGTTGTTCTTGTGTTACTTCCTCAGCCATTATTTACCCTTTGGTTTGGCTTTAGCTTCTTCTTGTAGCTCTCTCTTAATATCTGCTTTAAGCCTATCTAGGAAACCACTTGAAGTAAACTCTGCTTCTACCTCTCTACGAGCTTCTGCTTTTACTCTAGCTATCTCCTCAGCATACTTATTAGCTGACTTGGTAATATCTCTAGTGTTTACCTTTGATTTACCCTTTTTAGCTTCTTGCTTCTTATCTCTTAGGACATAATCAGCATCTGTTAAGATATCTCCTCTTGTCCTCTTTAGTTTCTCTGCTTGTAGCTCTACTACTGTGTTAGGTTTAATTGTCATTGTCATCTCCTTTTGATTTATCTGTTTATTTCTCTTGACATATGCAAGGTATCTTTGTACGACCTATAAGGATATACCCTAGTCCTCCACATATATCACAAGGCTTACTGTTGTCCTTGCTATGGTTTAGTGAGTGCGTCCACGCCATTACCTGCTCCTTGCATTAAAAGCTGTTGCTCTTGCATAGCTTGTTGTTCCTGTTGAATTTGCTCTTGGGATTTTATATATCTACCCTGAGGTAAACTACAAGCTGTTGTTACATCATCTACATAGTTTTGTACATTGAACATCTGTCCTATACTCTCTTGTAACACAGGGGTTTCCTGAATTATACTAGAGAATTGTCGTAGTTTATCCAAGTCATTGTTTCTACCTAAGCTCTCTATACCTGTCACAGGAACAAAGTCAAAGCCTTTAGCATCAACTTTAGAATTCTTACTTTTACTTAATGAGGATAACACAAGCCTTGCTAATGGGAACTGAAACTCTTGTGAGAGGAGTGTGTAAGTTCCTCCCAGAGATGTTTCTAGGTCATTAGCTAAATATCTTATCTCTGTTGCTGTTGTTCTCTCACTTTCCCTAACTGCTGAACTAGCGGCTAAGAAAGTCTGCTCTAATCTTCTTGTGAGCTTTTCTATAACATTCTCAACAGACATCAAGTCTTGATGCTTATCAACCCTAAGGACTGTTACTTCTTGCTCTAGGTCACCTTGTATTACATCACCATTCTTAGCGTTCTGTAAATCTCTTATATTTATCTGAGAGCCTGGTTTAATACCAAAGATAGTCCTACCTGCTACACTAGCATGTTCTAGGAGTAACTGATAAGCTCCCTCTAGGGTATTAAAGTCACCTAAGTGTATCTCTACAAGACCTACACCATAGTTATGTCCGTTTATTGCAGACCACCTAAGAGCCATATAAGGCATATCTTCAGGATTGTAAGTAGTCAAAGAATCTTCCACTAGAATATCGTTGATATATTGATATTCATACCACTTATCTCTCTTCAAGACACAACGAGTATATAGTGTAGCTTCTTTAGCTACCTCTCCTCCATTCTCTAGGAGAGCATATAAGTCATCATCTAGGGTGTCTGTGGATACTGTTTCTCTTGTTACAACATCTATAAGGTTTCCTCTGTAATCTCTGAGGACTACATAGTTATCCAATCGGTATGTCTTTAAGCCTTTATCAATAGGAGTAGTGACATCTACTTTAACTCCTAAGGCATTACCTGTGACTATCAAGGCTTTCATCATCTCAATAGCAGGAACACCTATGCTTTCTTTAGCTATAACCTTTTGAGCTTCATTCTCTATTGCTACTGCTATCTGATTAGCTTCACTACGCTTCTCGTCACTATCTAACAGCCCTTCTGTGTTTTCATCAGGGAATAACCTGAAGAAAGGATTGTTAGGTGGTAACAGTGTAAAGGTAATCTTACTAGCTAAGTTATTAACTAACCTAGCACCTAAGTTTTGATAAGGGTCTGGCAGAGAGTCATTCTCTGTGTGACCATCTGGAGGCAGTATGTAAGGAAGTGTTAACTCAGCACACTTCCTAGCGTTATCTAATATTGTTCCTCTGTCACCATCAAGCTTATCAAAGACTTCTTTAGCACTTTCCTCCATTATTTCTTGGGGATTTACGTTGTCTTTAGCCATATGCTTCCTTTATACTACACAGTTCCTACTGTTGTAGTATCCCCTATTGTTCCAAGAGGTATCTGTAAGGATTTAGCTCCTTGTGTCTTAGCTTTCCTTTTAGATTTGTCTAGAGTTTCATCTGTAAATTCCTCCATAGTAGCCTCTTCACTTGGTGGGGCAGGTGGTGGAGGTGTTTCTACTGTTTGCACACTAGGGGCTTTACCTCCTCCTCCATAACACACTAAAGGGTCTGCTATGGCTCTGTTGAGGTTTATCTCATCTAATCCTTCAATATCCTCTGAGCTTCTCTCATCTATACACTCTTTTAGTTTATACATTTAAGTCCTTTTAAGTATTTCTTATATTTTCCTTTAATATCCCTTAGGGAAACCTTAGTTACCTCAGCTATAACTTCACCACTTACTAGTTCATTGTTATGTCTATTAGCAGAGTCTATGTAGGTAGTTCCCACACCGTCTATCTCTAAATCACTCATAACCTTACCTACGGTAGAATATAGCCATAGGCTAGCTCTAGTGCCTCTATACTCAGGTACGACATACATATGGTCCACCACTAGGTATTCCTTAGACATACCATACTGATTAAACACATACATAGTAACAAACCCTACGACCTTATCTTCATCTATTACAAGGTAGATGTAATTGTTCATAGACAATAATATATCTATAAGGTTTATAGCTTCCTCCAGAGAGCCTCTATAATTCTCCTTAAGGGTTTCCTTAAAGTAATCACAAAGCAATGCTCCTAGTTGTTTCTTGTAATCCCTATGATTTATATAGTTTACTACTTTCATTTCTTAGGCTCCGTTAAAAGACTTATATAGTTAATTATGTAATCTATAACTATCTGTTGTCCTTGTAACACTCTCATATCTTCTATTGACATCTTAGTGTTTCTTGGAAGCTCATTAGGGTATCTCTTTTGTAATTGCTCTAATAACTCCATGAGTTGTTCCATAGTTTCTCCTTTAGTAATCCTTAAGGTATTCTTAGAGTATCTTAATATTATAACTATTACTAGAATATCTTAAGGATATAGTTAATTATAAGTATTCTCTAGGGTACTTTAGAATATATAATACTCCTAAGAGATTATAAGTTCCTTAAGGCTACTTAGAACCCTTATAGTATTCTTAAGGTATTCTTAAGTATTCTCTTCACCCCCTTTATCCCCTCTTCTCCTAGTGGGTGCAATAACTCAACCTAACCCCTCTGAAACCTCGATGACAGGGGGCTTCCAGAGGTTCACCTTAAGTTTTTCTGAAGTACCCTCTAATTGGTGCATATTTGCTACCCTAGCTTGTACTAAAATATCCTCCATAGGAATGTCTTTAGCCTCATAAGCTTTCACCACAGCAACCCAATAATAAGCCTCTAGGTTTCCCTTAGGATTTTCTTTATACGCCTCATAAGCTTCATCAAGTATCTTAGTGGCTCTCTTCTTACCTATGCTAGGACATCCACTGTAGCCGTCTGTTGTATCACCTACAAGGAGCTGATAATAGAAAAACCTTAGGGCTTCCTCTTTAGTTACTTCTACAAACTCATCATTACCATAGTTGAAGTGAGTGCCTTCAGTTTGATAGAGGACATCTTTATCAATAGCACAGAGGAAGTAATCATCAGGTTTCAAGGTCTTTAGCATGACTACCATATCATCAGCCTCAAAGCCCTCTGCTATATTAGCTTGATACTTCTCTATAAGATACTCCCAAAGCTCATTAAAAGCTAATGGCTTTCTAACATTCTTTCTATTATGTTTATAAGTAGGAAGTATTTCATACCTAAAGTTATTCCCTCCTGTGAGCCATAGTTCATAATCATCTGCTCCTGTTTTAAATAAGATATTCTCTATCATACCATCAATAGCATTCTTAGCAGATACTACATCAGCTGTGATAGATATATCAGTAGCATCTGTAGCCCCTACAAACCTCTCCCATTCATTCCAATCTACTTTTTCTTCAAATACAAAGCCTACCTTGTAGAGTAGGCTATCAGCATCTATAAGGGCTATCATTAGTCCTCCTTAAAAGGTATTCCCTCAAATCTTTCCTTTAGATGATATAGAGCATTATCAAGTCCTCTGTAAATACTCACAGGAGCATAACCCTCTAGCATAAGTAAGTTTACAAAAGCCTCAGTAACCTTATATATGTCTGCTTTATTATCATCAAATGCTCCTTTAGCTCCTTCCATGCTCTCTGCTTCTATTCTCATAATATCTCCTCATCTAGCTTTAAGTAAACTCTTACGCTTACTTATGGTATTACTTGTGTATCTCTCTGAGGAGAAGCCTCCACAATCCTTACACATATACTTTTGATACTTACCTACATTAGTAGTGTAGAAGCCATACTTCTGTAAGTTTATAGAGCCACACTTAGGACACCTCATGGTTTCATCAAGGTCATTCACATTGATGTTAGGGTGGTTACTGTGCCAAGCCCTAAGCTTCAAATAGACTTCCTCTAGAGATAACACATCATATATGTTATAGTCCTTCATTTCTTCCCAAGCTTCCTCATTACCTTTCACACACTCTTTCCAAAGTTTGAAGCCAGGAAACTTCCCGTGCTCTCTCTTCTTAATCTTTACATTAAGCTCCTCACAGAGATTAGCCAGAGTGTTACGAGTAAACAAGAACTCTTTACGAGCTATCTCTAAGGTATCTATGATTTTAAAGGGGCTACACGGAGGTATTCCATTAACTACTGCTCTACCCTTAATGAATGGTAGGTCGAACTTCTTACCATTATGAGCTATTACATAATCAGCTCTGTCAAGCCACTTCATTATGTCCTTAGTAATCTGAGAGTCGTCCTCAGTCCTGTTCTCAAAGTAAGTTACCGAGTCGTCTCCAAGTATCTTTATGGAGCAACTCATGATATATCCTCTGTCTATAAGCATATCCTGAGAGATATTCTGTTTCCACATACCCCATACATAAGCTGTCTTGGGTGCCGTTTCTATATCAAGTAGGATAGTCATTTGGAGGCCTTAGGGTTTTCAGATACTAGCTTATCTATTTTATTTAAAGATTTATCCAGAATGTTGGTTATCTTTTTAAGTCTATCACTATCTTTAATGTTTTCTAAGATATTTACAGTAGGGCTATACAGAAGTAACCCTGTAAACACTTCTTTAGTAGGTAAAGCTACTCTTATAACACTAGAAAGCAGAAGAGCATAAAAAGAAGTTCTTATCACTCGTTTAATTAGGTTTACAATAGATGTTGAGTAGGAGTCATTATACATAGGTAAATATATGCCACTACTAATTATAATACTCCCAATACTACATGTAATAATTATCTCTAGAATACCTAATATATTATCATATATACCATATAAATATAACCAAATCATTTTATCTCCTTTAAACTGTAAAGCTCAGATAAAGTATCCTCAATAGAGTCTTTTTCTTCTCGTAAGCTTTCTATCATACCCTCTATATTTTTCAATCTCTTTGATAGAATATAATATACCTTATTTTTTGTTATTATATCATCGCCCCCTACTACATAAGGAACATCTCCTATACCTTCAACATTTAATAGGTATAATGGCTTAGGTTTGTCATATAATATCTCTTTTATAGTTGCTTTATATATTTCAGGGTTTGGAAAAGATAACCTATCTATATAATAAACCTTATCTCCCTCTTTATAAAGGGTATTGATATGTTGTATTGCTGTACAATCCTTACCCTCTCCTATATCTACTCCTATTTTCACTGTTTCTCCTTTATTGTCTAGGAGGTGATTTAAGAGCTTTTATTCTTAAGATGACTCATAGGTCGTCTGAAAGATTATCTCTTAAATTTACCCCCTTAAAGGCTCTCTATGAGCTTATTATGATTTCTTCCTCAGGTCAATAAACCTTTGGTTAGTCGTAGGGCTGTCAAGACCTCCTAATTCTTCCACATATCTTCCTACTTTTATGTAGTCAAGGTATCCTATGATTTCCTTAGGTACTTCCTCATAGTTTAGTCCTGTGTATAAGCAAGTATTTAAGCCTCTATCCTTGACTATCTTTAGAAGCCTTATCAACTCCTTAGGTTGCCACTCACCACCATAGAAAAGAACACAGGTGATGTGCTTATGTTTCCTTAGGAGTCTGTTAAGCTCTACGACTGTTAAAGGCTCTCCAAAGGTAGACTTCCAAGTTTCCTGACTGTGACACCCCTTACAGTGTAACCCACAGCCACTCATAGAAAGAGCCAGAGATATTTCATCTGGCACTTCTTGGAGGACTACTTGGGGATAGCTATAATATAGCATTATTTCTCCTTATTGTAATGTCTTAAGGTTTCCTCTTTTTGTCTTTCTGAGGAGAAGTTAGTTATTCTCTTAAGGTATCCTATAACTCTTGTAGCATAATAAATATTCTTACTACCACACTTAGGACAGCTTGTAAGTGTTCTCTTGTCTATATTACCACAATCATCACAGCCTGTTACCTTGATATTGAAACAGAAATACTCACAACCTTCTCTTACAGCTACGTCTAAGAGTTTCATGAAGCCTTCTTTAGTAGGATAACTCTCTAGGTTACAGTGGTATGCGCTACCTCCGTCAAGATACTGTGAGGTATCCTTACCATGTAAAGCAAACTTATCTAACACAGAGATTTCCTCATCTTCTACTTTATATAAATAGCTGTTGTAACAATCTCTAGGAACTATGTAGCCATCTGCTCTATCCCACTTAGCGTTCTTGACTCCTAAGTTTTCAGCAGGTACAAACTCTGTATTGAACTTACAGCCATACTTCTTGGAGGCTTCTTTGTTCATGTCTGAGATAGTCTTAAGAAACTTAGATACCCATTGCTTGTACTCCTCATTGTTATCTATTGTAAACCCTAAGTATTCACAAGCCTCTACAACACCATTTACACCTATGGTGAGATATTGTTTATCACTTGTGATGTAGTTAGCACTATACACAGGGAGCATACCTGCCTCTATATACTCATCGAAGAGGTCTTTGAAAGCTAACTGATACTTATGTATCTTCTCTACTTGCTCCTTAATATCTCTACCTTGCTGTATAAGTCTGTTTACATTTATAGTGATAACATTCATAGACCCTGTGGATACCCCCCCTGCTCCTAGAGAGTAACTAAAGTCATTCACTTGGTCTGATATATCATTCTTAAGCCTACAACAGGAGCTTAAAGCATGTGCTGAGTCGCTCGTAAAGGTAAAGAAAGCATTACCCTCAGAGTATTCCTGAGAGATAAACTCTTGGAAATCCTTATCTACATAAGTGTTACCGTCGTTAAGACATGCCGCTGTAACCACAGGGAATGTTAAGAGTGCTTTAGTACGCTCCTTGTTAAACCACTTCATGAAAAATCTCTGGAGCTTGTCAAGGCTTTCGTAAGTAGGCTTAGAGCCATCAGGATATACAAAGTTTCCAAACATAGCTTCAAAGTATGGTCTGTCATATATAGAGATATTCCAGAAGACTGACTGAAAGCCTCTAGCACTCGCAGGTTGATTAAGGGCATATACTGTATGCTGTAATTGATTTTCTATAATTTTAGTGTTACTCTCTAGGTAGTCATCTCCGTAATCCTTTCTAGCAAAATAATCAAAATACATCAACCATTCTACTGTAGCTACTGCTCCTGCAAACTGTGCAGAGATAGCAAAGACTAAGTTTATGAAGCCCCCATTAAAGCTAGATAAATGCTTAGGGGCTTCGCTATCACCACCGAAACTCTTAAGACCATCTAGGAGGAATGGGTACAAGCTTATGGAAACACAGTAAGGATTTAGGCTTGTTTCATCATGCACATATATCTCATGCTCCTCTATTTGCCTTTCGTATTCCTCAGCTAATTCCTTACCAAACCTACTGGCTATTCTATCCTTTATTAAGCTTCTGTTTACCTGTATGTTTATGTCTTTGTTTATCTCAGCACCCATAGTAGCTATATTCTTAGAGGATACATTTGCATTAGCATCAAGAGGGCTTCCATCAGCTCCATTGTTAGCCCCTATATAATTCTTTATAAAATTCTTCTTAGCCTCTATTTGTTCTTCTGTTAGTCTTACCAATTCTTTTCCTTATTATCTATTTTAAACTCCTTATCCAACTTACGCACCTCTTATTAACTTACTCTAACTCATATAACATTTTTTCTAGCTTATTCAAAAAGAAAGAGGCTTTTAACCATATCTCTTTTAACTCTTCGTCTTCCCATTGTACTTGTTCGTTGTCATAATAATTTTGAACAGCATAACCAAGTCCTTTATCCTCTACTATATCTAGTATATCATCTAAAGTAACCACTATAAATCCTCCACAGGTATTACTTGTTTCTTCTTAGCTAAGTCTTGTAGTCTGTCCTTAAGAGCTTCTAAAGCTTTCTTAGGGTCACCTACAAAACCTGCTTCTACAAGTATCTCTTTAATTCTTTCCTTAGGGTCTTTCCACTTCTTACCCTTAGATACCTTACCTTTGGTTTTCTTTATAGGCTTAGCTTCGTTAGCTTCTATAACTGCTTCCATGCAAGTATCTAGGATAGGAGGCTTACCATGCTCAAACATATTTACATTATGAGTTATCAAGATTTCCGTTAGGAGTGTATTCATAATGCTCTGTTTGTTTCCTATGTTGAATATATGGTTTGTTCCCATAGCTTTCACCATAGTACCATAATATACAAATGTATAGTCACAGTAGGAATCTACCATATCCACAACAGCCCATAGGATACTCTCATCTTTAAACTCTGGGAGTACATCAGAAGCCTCTGTGGATATAATGTAATCCTTTAGGGCGTCTTGAAACTCCTGCTCTTCCTCGTTAAGCATATTCTCCTCTAACTCTACATTAAGCTTTAGGTTGTTTCTCTTGTAATTCCATTTAGCTATCTGTAATAAACTCATCTATTCTCCTTTATTAATTTCTATTGTTTCTATCATAGCTAGGTCTTTAGTAGCATCTTCTAATTCATGTTTATACTCTAATTCTATGTGTTTTAGTTGGTCTATAAAGGATAACTTAGAAAACCAAGCGTACTCTTTATCAGGCATCTTTATCATAAAATCACTTAGGTATGTTACATTTATACTTAGTATTTTCATTTATTCTCCTTATCATAGTTGGATTTCATCTGCAACAAAACACAGTTTAGTATATGTAACCCTATCTCGTAATTTACCTGATTTCTGATTACTTGCCTTTTATTCTTGATACCTTTAAATTGTTTAATATCAAAATCCTTTAAAGAACTACAAGTTACCTTATCTATATTATACATTTTTTCTACTTCAATAGGGGAGATATTAAAATTGCTCCAATATAAATGTCTATCAATCTCTACAGTAGGTTTTACAAGAGGCTTATAATAAGGCTTTACATTCTCAACAACATAATAGAATTTATTTTTATGGAGTTCAAGAAAAAGGATTATTTCATATAAACTTAAATCAGGATATTTAGGCTTATAAACATCTCTATCCCTCTGAGAAAAGAGTATCCTAGTATGAGTCTGACAAGGAGGTGAAGCCCATATAAAATCAAACTCTTTATAATGGTCTAATAAGTATTGTTTAGCATCTCCTACTACAACAGTATCATTAGGGTATCTTTTAGCATAAGCTTCTGCTATATTTTTATCATACTCCACAGCTATTATATCATGAGTATCTCCCCAATACTTTCTATTACCCCCCTATACCTGCGTATAGGTTTAAT
>Ga0256828_1002627_pt1 | contig 10573 bp, 12 predicted proteins | sample CV88metaG_FD_185993 | JGI IMG/M metagenome (GOLD analysis project Ga0256828, IMG submission 185993) | Hydrothermal vent microbial communities from East Pacific Rise, Pacific Ocean - CV88 | ecosystem: Environmental > Aquatic > Marine > Hydrothermal vents | place: Pacific Ocean: East Pacific Rise... | reverse complement strand
ATGATGATTTATCTAAACATGCAGTTGCTTACCGTGAAATGTCACTTATTCTTCGTCGTCCTCCAGGTCGTGAAGCATATCCAGGGGATGTTTTCTATGTTCACTCTCGTTTACTTGAGAGAGCTGCGAAACTTTCTGATGAAAATGGTGCTGGTTCTTTAACTGCATTACCAATTATTGAGACTCAAGCGGGAGATGTTGCGGCTTATATCCCAACAAACGTTATCTCAATTACTGATGGTCAGATCTTCTTAGAAACTGATCTTTTCAACTCAGGTGTACGTCCAGCGATTAACGTTGGTCTTTCTGTATCTCGTGTTGGTGGTGCTGCTCAGATCAAAGCTACAAAACAAGTTGCTGGTACATTACGTCTTGATCTTGCTCAGTATCGTGAACTTCAAGCATTTGCTCAGTTTGCATCTGATCTTGATGAAGTATCTCGTAATCAACTTGAACGTGGTCAAAGAATGGTAGAAGTTCTAAAACAAGGGCCTTTCTCTCCACTTGCTGTTGAGAAACAAGTTGTAATTATTTTTGCTGGTAATGAAGGTTTCTTAGATGATTTCGATGCATCAAACGTTGTACGTTTTGAAGCAGAACTTTATCCGTTTATTGAAGCTTCATATCCACAAATTTTTGAGAATATTAGAAGTTCTTCAAAAGTGGATGATGATACAAAAGCATTACTAATGAAAGCACTTGAAGAGTTTACTGCTAGCTTTGTAGCTAACTAAAAGGGTACTTTATGGCAAACTTGAAAGATATTCAAAGACAGATAAAGAGTGTTTCTAACACTCAAAAGACGACACGTGCAATGAAGCTTGTATCAACTGCTAAGCTTCGTCGTGCAGAAGAGCTTGCAAAACGCTCACGTCTATATGCTCAAAAAATGAATCAGGTTCTTGCCGAAATAGCTGGACGCATTAAATGTAGCAAAGTTGGAGGATTAGACAATCGTTGTTTTACGAAAGTTGAAAATCCAAAAATGGTAGACATTGTTTTTGTTACTGCTGATAAAGGTCTTTGTGGTGGTTTTAATATTCAAACTATTAAAGCTGTTAACAAACTTTTAAAAGAGTATAAAGCAAAAGATGTAAAAGTGCGTTTACGTGGTATCGGTAAAAAAGGTATAGAATTTTTTAACTACAATGAAGTAGAGATGCTTGATAGTGTAGTTGGTCTAAGTTCTAAACCAAATAAAGAGAAATCTGATGATTTTATCTTGACTTCTATCGCTGATTATAAAGATGGAAAGATAGATGCTCTACATATTGTATATAATGGGTATAAGAACATGATAACTCAAGAGTTACATGTAAATACTATTTTACCTGTTGATACAGAAGCATTTGATTGTGACAAAGTACAATCAACTTCTATGTTAGAGATTGAAGCTGAAGATGAAGAACAAATGCTTGATTCTTTAGTAGAGAAATATATTAATTACAATATGTACTACTCTTTAATTGATTCAGTTGCTGCTGAACACTCTGCTCGTATGCAGGCGATGGATACAGCAACAAACAATGCTAAAGAGATGGTGAAAAACTTAAATGTTGAATTTAATAAAGCACGTCAAGCTGCTATTACTACAGAGCTGATAGAAATTATCAGTGGTGTGGAGTCTATGAAATAATGGAGAAAAATATGATTGGAAAAATTAGCCAGGTAATGGGTCCTGTTGTTGATGTTGATTTTGATGGTTATCTTCCAGTAATTAACGAAGCTATTGAAGTTAAGGTTAATCTGGATGGAAATGAACATCGTTTAGTTTTAGAAGTTGCTGCTCACTTAGGTGATGGTCGTGTAAGAACGATTGCAATGGATATGAGTGAAGGTTTAGTACGTGGTATGGACGCTACTGCTACTGGTGCACCTATCAAGGTTCCAGTTGGTGAGAAAGTTCTTGGACGTATCTTTAACGTAATTGGTGAGACAATTGATGGTGGTGAGCAAGTTGCTGATGCACCAACATGGTCTATTCACCGTGATCCTCCACCACTAGTTGATCAGTCAACTACTACTGAGATGTTTGAGACTGGTATCAAGGTTGTTGACCTTCTTGCTCCTTATGCAAAAGGTGGTAAAGTTGGACTATTCGGTGGTGCTGGTGTTGGTAAAACAGTTATTATCATGGAGCTTATTCACAATGTTGCTCATGGTCATGATGGTTTATCAGTATTTGCTGGTGTTGGTGAAAGAACACGTGAAGGAAATGACCTTTACTACGAAATGAAAGAATCGAACGTACTTGACAAAGTTGCACTGTGCTACGGTCAAATGAGTGAGCCTCCTGGAGCACGTAACCGTATCGCTCTTACTGGTCTTACTATGGCTGAGTACTTCCGTGATGAGAAGAAACTTGATGTTCTTATGTTCATCGATAATATCTTCCGTTTTGCACAGTCTGGTTCAGAGATGTCAGCACTTCTTGGACGTATTCCATCAGCTGTTGGTTACCAACCAACTCTTGCTCGTGAAATGGGTGCACTTCAAGATCGTATTACATCTACGAAAAATGGTTCAATTACATCTGTTCAAGCGGTATATGTACCTGCGGATGACTTAACTGACCCGGCTCCTGCTTCTGTTTTTGCTCACTTAGATGCAACAACAGTACTGAACCGTAAAATTGCGGAAAAAGGTATCTATCCTGCAGTTGATCCACTTGATTCAACTTCAAGATTACTTGATCCACAAATTTTAGGTGAAGAGCACTATTCTGTAGCTCGTGGTGTTCAACAAACACTTCAAAAATATAAAGATCTTCAAGATATCATTGCGATTCTTGGTATGGATGAGCTTTCTGAAGATGATAAAAATGTTGTTGAACGTGCTCGTAAAATTGAGAAATTCCTTTCTCAACCATTCTTCGTTGCAGAAGTGTTCACTGGTGCTCCTGGTAAATATGTTTCTCTTGAAGACACTATTAAAGGATTTAAAGGTATTCTTAATGGTGATTACGATCATATGTCAGAAAACTCTTTCTATATGGTTGGTAGCATGGATGAAGCTATCGCTAAAGACGAGAAAAACAAATAAGCACTATGCTTAATAAAGGACTGTAATGGATAAGTTTAAACTTGAAATCCTAACTCCTAACGGTGAGATCTTCAATGAAGATGCCGTTAGTGTAGTGCTTCCTGGTAAAGAGGGAGAATTCGGCGTTTTAGCAGGTCACGCTTCATTGACTACTTTGTTAGAAGCTGGTGTTGTTGACGTTGAAAAAGAAGATAAATCAGTCGAATCTATTGTAATTGACTGGGGTGTTGCTCAAGTTGGTGAAGATAAAGTTGTTATTCTTGTAGAAGGTGCAGCACCAATTCGTGGTGAAAATGAAGCTGAAATTTCAAAAGCACTTGAAGAAGCGAAAAAACTGATTCATGATGTAGCAGATTCAAGTTCTGCAATTGCATCTGTTTCTGCAAAAATTGAATCAGCAGCACAAAAGTTAATATAATAGATGATTAATAATCTAATAGATTTTTATCTGAAAAGTCACCCGGTTACTATTGGTGTATTGATTCTATTGTCAATATATTTTATCGTATTAAACTGGGTTTTTTTCTATCGCTATTTTTCTCTTAGCAGTTGGCTTAACAGGGAGAGTAACTCTTTAGAGTCACTTCTTCTTGGAGCTGTAACTGTTAATGAAAACTCTTTTTTAAATAATTTTATCAGAAGTAGTAATGTTGTTTCAAAAGAAGTTTTAACACTTGGTATGCTTGCTGCAACAAAAGATGCAACAAAAGGACTCTCTGTCCTCTCTGTTTTTGCATCAACTTCCCCTTTTATTGGTCTCTTTGGTACAGTTGTATCTATCTTGGATACTTTTGCACATATAGGTCAGGCTAGCGGTAGTATGTCAGTTATCTCTGCTGGTGTTAGTGATGCACTTGTTGCTACTGCATCAGGAATTTTTGTAGCTATTTTTGCATATACTTATCATCAGATCTTAAAAAGAAAATCTTTTGAGTTGATCTCATATCTTCAAATGCAAAGTGATGCAATTTTAGCTCGCAAGGCATAAAGATGAGTTATGATTGGGATGAAAAACCAGAACTAAACATCACTCCTTTAGTGGATGTTATGCTAGTTCTCTTAGTTGTTCTTATGGTCATAGCACCAAATATTATCTATGAAGAAAATATAAAATTGCCGCAAGGTTCAACATCGCAGCAGATGCAAAAAATCCCTCCTGTTCACATCACAATAGATTATGAAGGTAATATAAAAGTCAATAAAAGAAATTTTCTTCTTAATGCTTTTACAGACAACTTCTTTTTATATGCAAAATCTCTTGATAAAAAGGCAACTGTTTTAATTAGTGCTGACAAAAGATTGGATTATGGTGTAGTTATGTCAATTTTAGCTGCTGTTAAACAAGCAGGTTTTTCTGAGGTATCATTAGCTACCAATGGATAAAAATAACAGTTACTTTTTCATTAGCGGTTTTCTCTCTTTTTCACTCTTTTTCCTTTTTATTGGACTTTTTGTATATATGATGTTTGTTCAAAAAGAGAATAAAATTTATGCGCTGACTAAAGATAAATTTATTGCAGTTTCTGTTGTTATCCCTAAAAAGAGTACTGTAAAAAAGAGTCAAAAAGCAGCTCCTGCGGCTCAGGTTAATCAAGCAGAACCTAAGGCTCAAAATATTGATGTTAATGATCTCTTCTCAGATGTATGGACACCAAAAATTGATCATCGTGTTAAAAAGCGAAAAGTTAATTCAAAAAGAATTCAAGATATTGCTAAAAAGATAAAAACTGCAGAGAAAAATAGTGTTAATTCTCTCTCTAAAAAGATTGAAAAGTTAGAGGCTCAAAACGCAGATGAAAACACAGAAGTGGCTTCAAGTGGTAATGAGGTTAATGAATATTTAGCTAAAATTCAAGCTATTGTTTATCAACATTTTAATGTGCCTCCAAACAGTGAAGGCAGTAGTGTTAAAACGGTTATAGAACTTGATCCTTTAGGGCATATGACTGATTTTAGAATATTGAACTACTCTTCTAACAAGGCATTAAATGAAGAGGCTGATAAGATAAAAGAGAGACTCAAAAATGTTCTCTTTCCAAAAAATCCACAAAATAGATCAAGTAGAACAACGGTTATACTTATCTCCAAGGAGTAGAATTTGAAAATTATAATTTCATTATTGATGATGATAACTTTTGTTTTTGCTAATGATGCAACGATTGAAGTAATCAAAAAGGCAGATGTTGTTCCTTCTATTGCAGTTGAAGATGCATCTACAGACTACAGTGATACATTTAGATTACGTTTTTTTAAAGCACTCAATGCTGATCTAAACGTACTTTCTATCTTTAATGTAGATAGACACTATAGAGTTAATGATCTCTATGATGATGTATTAGTTGATAACAAAGATATGGATTATGTACTGCGATATAAAATTTCAGAAGATGATGGTGGTGCATTTAGTGTACAAATGCTTCTTTTTCACCATGGAGAAAATATATTTTCAAAAAATTATAGAGTCTCTAAACAAAATATCTATATGTTTGTATCGCATGCTATGGCATATGATATAAATGAGTTTATGGATCAGCCTTCTGTAGCATGGATGAAAAGAAAAGTGATCTTTGCTCGTTTAATTGCTCCTATGAAGAGTGAAATAGTGATCTCAGACTATACTCTGACATATCAACATGCTGTTTTAAAAGGTGGTTTCAATATCTTTCCAAAATGGGCTAATCAGAAACAAGATGCAATTTACTATACAGATCTAGATGCAAAAAAACCAACTTTAAAATATTTAAACATTAAAAATGGTCAAATTAAAAGTATTATCTCATCAGACGGCATGATGGTATGTTCTGATGTCAGTAGTGATGGTAAAAGACTTTTACTTACTATGGCAAACAATGGGCAACCTGATATTTACAGTTTTGATGTAGATACTCATAAATACAAACGTCTTACTACATACAGAGGTATAGATGTTAATGGTCAGTTTATGAGTAAAAATAAGATAGCGTTTATATCTTCACGTTTGGGTTATCCAAATGTATTTTCTAAACGTTTAGATACAAATGAAGTAGAACAGATGGTTTACTATGGAAAAAGCAATGTATCATGTAGTGCACATGGTAATTATATTGTTTACTCAGCAAGAGAGAGTTCTAATGCATTTAGTCAAAATACGTTTAATCTGCATCTTATATCAACGCAAACAGATTATATTAGAAGATTGACTGCAAGTGGAGTCAATGAGTTTCCAAAATTTTCAAAAGATGGTGATGCAATTATTTTTATTAAAAATTATAAGAATCAAAGTGCGATTGGAATTATTAGATTAAATTATAATAAAAACTATCTTTTCCCTTTAAAATATGGAAAAGTACAATCAATGGATTGGTAAGAAACTTTTATTGAGATACGATATTGATATTTTTTTGGTATAATATCCGCAATAAATTATTCAAGGAAATTGATATGAAAAGTATAGTACTTTCTAGTGTTGTTACAGCACTTTTAATGTTTAGCGGTTGTTCTAAAGAACCTGCAGTAGATAATAAGGCAGATGCAGTTACAACTCCAGCTGTTCAAGAAGTTGAAACAGTAGAGACTGAAACAGTTTCTCCAGAAAATAGTGTTGTAGACTCAGGTAATGCAAATGGTTCAGATATGGATATGGCTGCTATAGAAAGTAAACTTCCTACAGTATATTTTGCTTTTGACAAATATAATATTACTCCAGAGATGCAAGCAAAAATTGATGCAGCGGCTGAACTTGGTAAAAGTGATGAAGCAAAATCAATCAATGTAAAACTCGAAGGTAACTGTGATGAATGGGGTAGTGATGAGTATAACTTTGCACTTGGTCTTAAACGTGCAGAAGCTGTAAAAAAAGCTTTAGTAGCTGATGGTATTGATGCTTCTCGTATCTCTATGGTAAGTTATGGTAAGTCTAACCCTGTATGTAGTGATCATACAAAAGAGTGTTGGGCAAAAAACCGTCGTGTTAACTTCAAACTTCTTCCATAGTTTTTAAGTAAAAATTATGAAACAGAGTGTAATAGCGATCTCTTTTTTAGTTCCTGCACTCTCAACTCTTCTTCTGGCTGCCGAACCGTCTGCGTTTGGTGCCGGAGATCTTTCAAGTCCTGAACCTTACGGACTTACATCTAGCGAAAAAGTCATTTTAGAAACAAAAGATAAACTGAAAAAAGTTGCTCAAAAGAGTAATTCTCAAGCGAGTGAACTTGATTCTCTTCGTGAAAGAATTGATGGACTGCAGAGTATAGTTGAGAGTATAGGACGAAAAACACACAACAATAAGATTAACCTACAAAAACTTCAAGAAGAAGAGAATGCCGGGTTTGCAACTACAAACGAGTATCAAACACGACTTGCTAGTTCTATTGAAGAGAATAGTAAAAAGATAGAGAACTTAAAAAAAGCATTTTTGGAAGTTTCTCAATTAATTGATACGATCAATGCTCACTATGTAACGAAGGATGAGTATAACACACTTGTTAAGAGTGTTAATGATTTTAAAGTTTTAGTAGCAAAAGAGTTGAAAACTGGTAAAAAAGTAAAATCAACTTCTTCAAAGATTGCTAGTCCGGATCTCTATAATTTAGCAAAGAAAAATTATGATCGTAAGCATTATACAAAAGCTATTGCAAATTATGAAGAGTTAATTAAAAGAAATTATAGACCTGCTCGTGCACACTATATGATAGGGGAGATGTATTATAAGCGTAAAGATTATGCAAAAGCGATCACCTATTTCAAAAAGAGTGCTGCATTATATTCTAAGGCATCTTATATGCCATCTCTACTGCTTCATACAGCAGTTTCAATGGATAGAACAGGAGATAAGGCACATGCAAGAGCTTTTTATAAGGCTGTAATTGCAAAATATCCAAAAAGTACAGAGGCCAAAGAGGCTAAAAAGCGTTTAAGTAAATAAGAAATTATGTTAAAATGCATAAAATAAAAATAAGGTAAAAATATGGCAATAGAACAAAATCAAATCGTATCGTTAGAGTATGAAGTAAAAGATGGAGATAAAGTAGTTGATAGTAATGTTGGTGGGGAACCACTAGTATTTATGTTTGGAAAAGGGCAGATTATTCCTGGTTTAGAAGATGGTATCAAAGATATGGCTATCGGTGAAAAAGGTGATGTACTTGTAAAAGCTGCTGATGCTTATGGTGAGTATAATGCAGATGCAACTCAAGAAGTACCTAAAGATCAATTTGCTGGTATTGAACTTGCTGAAGGTATGACTCTTTATGGTCAAGGTGAAGATGGTTCAACTGTACAAGTTGTTGTAAAAGAGATTAAAGACGATACTGTAGTTATCGATTTTAACCATCCATTAGCAGGTAAAGATTTAATGTTTACAGTTACAATCAACAATGTTAGAGATGCTTCAGCTGAAGAGGCAATGACAGGTGTTCCAGCTGAAAACAAACAAGAAGAAGAGCATTGCGGATCTGGCAGTTGTGGATGTCACTAGTTTTATAACTGCTTCTTCAGCCTCTAATCAGGCGAAGAAAACAGCATCACTTTTAAAGACACTCAGTGTAAATGCCCTTATAATGGGTGAGAGTGGTGTTGGTAAAAGAACATTAGCTTCTTTTATACTTCCTGATGCATCTATTGTAGATGCATCAAACTTTGATGAACTTTTGGTTGCACTGGAAAGTTCTAAAGAGTTAATTATTACAAATATAGACAATTCCCCAAATTTAAACAGACTTCTTGAAACTATTAAAGAGTTACAAGTTCGTGTAATTGCTACGGCTAGACAATCACTAAACAATGAGTTGGTTGATGATCTTTTTAGTGTTAAATTTGACATTCCTCCTTTGCGTGAACGAGAAGAAGATGTCTTGTTCCTCATTGAAAAGTTTATACAGGAAGCTGCTGAACTTTTTGGAGAAAATAGAACATTTAATAGTGAAAATTTTAAAGCTGATCTCTCTCAAAATGCCAATTCACTTCGACGCCAAGTTATGATAAACTATCTACTTCAAGATATTCAAGATAGTGAATTGATTGAGATTATTGAAAACTATCTCTATGATAAACTTGGATCAAATAGTGACTATAGAAACTTTTTATATCTTTATGAAGTTCCTTTGATTAGAGGTGGATTGAAAAAGTTTAAATCGCAGTTACAATTAGCAGATAAATTAGGACTCAATAGAAACACATTACGAAAAAAAATTGCTGAAAATAGACAATATTTATAAAAGGAAAAACAGAATGAAAAAAATAGCTATGATATTTGCAGGACAAGGTTCACAAGCCGTTGGTATGGGAAAAGATTTTTATGAAAATTCAAAACTTGCACGTGAAATGTTTGAAAAAGCGGGTGATAGAATAGGTGTAGATTTTAAAGAGATAATCTTTGAAGAGAATGAAAAACTTGGGCAAACTGCCTATACTCAACCAGCAATTCTTCTGGTACAGATGATAGCATATAAGCTTTTTAAAGCAGAGTGTCCGGATGTAAAAGCAGAGCTTTTCTTAGGGCACTCTTTAGGTGAGTTCTCAGCACTTTGTGCAACTGGAGCGATTGACTATGTTGATGCAGTTGAACTTGTACATAAACGTGGTGCTTTAATGCAAGAGGCGTGTGAAGGTAAAGATGCAGGAATGATGGCAATAGTTGGTCTTGATGATGCAAGTGTAGAGAAGATCTGTGCTGATGCTCAGGCTGAGGGAAAACAGGTATGGCCTGCAAACTATAACCAAGATGGACAGCTTGTAGTGGCTGGAAACAAAGCGGATTTGGCTTCATTAGAGCAGACATTTAAAGATGCAGGTGCAAAACGCGCACTTCTTTTAAATATGAGTGTTGCTTCTCATTGTGAGATTCTAGCTCCAGCACAAGAGCCACTAGCAGAGTTAATGGAGAAATATGTAACAGATACTTTTGAAGCACCAGTTATCTCAAATGTAACAACAGAGCCTTACAGTACAAAAGCTGATGCTGTAGCACTCCTTAAAGATCAACTTGTAAAACCGGTAAAATATAAACAGTCAATTCAGGCAATTGCAGGTGATGTAGATATGGCTATAGAGTTTGGAAATGGTGTTGTTTTAAAAGGGCTCAACAGAAGAATAGCAAAAGATCTTAAAACGCTTAATATCTCTGATATGGCTTCGTTGGCAAAAGTTACAGAGGAAGTTTGCTCATAATATGAGAGTAACTATCGCACAAACAGCTCCAAAGCTAAACAGAAGCAATTTAGATGCGATTGTCTCTATCATAAAAGAGCATCAAAAGAGTTCTGATCTTGTTGTATTTGCCGAGCTGGCATTGAGCGGCTATATGCTACAAGACAAACTGCATGAAGATGCATGGAGTCTTGAAGAGCTTGATATTTTGGCAGAGTTGAGTGAAGATGTTGATATAGCTGTTGGTGCAGCTCTGCGTGATGGTAAACTCTTTCGCAATGCTGCATTGTACTTCTCACAAGGTAAACTCCTCTCAAAACATATAAAAGTACATCTACCCAATTATGGTATGTTTGAAGAGGCACGCTACTTTGAAGATGGTGATAGTTTTGAAGCCTTTATGGTA
>Ga0256828_1002626_pt1 | contig 10575 bp, 9 predicted proteins | sample CV88metaG_FD_185993 | JGI IMG/M metagenome (GOLD analysis project Ga0256828, IMG submission 185993) | Hydrothermal vent microbial communities from East Pacific Rise, Pacific Ocean - CV88 | ecosystem: Environmental > Aquatic > Marine > Hydrothermal vents | place: Pacific Ocean: East Pacific Rise... | reverse complement strand
ATCGGGAGAAGCTACTACCACCACCTTTTTAAATTGGTAGAGACTGTTTAACTCTTCTGCCACAAAAAGCCAAAGTGGTTTATTGCCAACCCGCAACCACTGTTTTTTTACCGGATATTTAAAACGGGTGGAATTACCACCACTTAAAACAATGAGGGAAATAGACACCTCCTCTCCTTTAAAAAAACCTAAATTTTTCCCAATTTTCAATCTATATTGGTATTTGTTACGATTTTTAGCCTTCAACCCTTTTTAAAATCGATTTAAAGGGATGGGATTTAAAAATCTGTTACAAAATTATACAATTTTTAGGAGTAATTGGGTTAAAATTTTAAAACTATTGAATAAAAAATAGAGTGGAAAGGGAATAAAGTGGGACAAAAAGGAAATTTTAATTCCCAGCAAAAAGAAGGAGAGATGGAAATAGAAAAGACTTCTCCCGAAATTCTTTTAAAAGGAAGTGGAATAGGACATAAATTTGACTACCTCCTCTTTCGACAAGTAGATTTGGAGTTAAAAGAGGGAGATAGAATAGCAATTGTTGGAAGTAGTGGAAGTGGAAAATCTACTCTCCTTCACATTTTATCTACCTTTTTACCTCCATTGGAGGGAAAGGTAGAATTATTTGGAAAAGAAATCTATTCCCTTTCCCAAGAGGAATTGATAAAAATTCGTCGGGAACAGATTGGGATAATTTTCCAATTCCATTACCTTTTTTCCTCTTTTACCGGTTGGGAGAATTTGGAAGTGGCTTCCCTTTTGGCTGAAAAATCGATAGACCTTCAACTTTTGGAACGATTGGGCATTGAAAAGGTGCTTTATCAAAATATTCAAACATTGAGCGGTGGACAACAACAGCGGGTCAGTATTGCCCGGGTTCTTACAAAAGGTCCCCGACTGATTTTTGCGGATGAACCCACCGGTAATTTGGACCGACAAAATGGATTGGAAGTGCTGAAAATCTTGGAGGAATATATTCAACAGGTAAAGGGAGCACTGGTGGTAGTAACCCACGATAGGGAAATAGCTGACCGGTTTCCAAAAATCTACCGATTGGAAAATAAAACTCTCCTTCCACTCCGATAGCCGGTTCAATTAAGAGGTTTTATTCCTAAAATTGGAATAAAGCCGGTTTAAAAACAATTTTAAAGAGAAAAAGAGGATTTTAAAGACAATTTAAAAGAGAATTTGGGAAATTTAAAAGTGAGAGTAATAAAAGTCGGTTTTTCTAAATTGGCTATTTTAAAAAAATAGAACCGGTAATTTTATTCATTTTTCCACTTTTCTAAAAAAAGAACTTTTTTATTGCCATTATATCTATTTTTCTCAATTGCCATAATTTTTAAGCACTTCCTTCTATTTCCAATTAAAACGACCTATTTTTTCCGAAAGGGCTCTCCAGCCAAAAGTTGAGCCCCTTTTGTAGCCCTATAGTTTAAAAAAATATCGGTAATGGTAGAGGTGTATGTCGACGGTTGGATGTTAATTTCAATAATTGAGGCTCCATTTTCCTTTGCCCAAAAGGGCAACCGTCCAGCGGGCAAAATCTCTCCACTTGTGCCGATAATTAATAAAAAATTACACTTTTCCACCCAATTTAAGGCTTGCCGGAAAGAGGCGGGTGGAATAGACTCTCCAAAAAATACAAAATCCGGTTTTAAAACTCCGCCACATTTGGGACAGATTGGAGGAAGCTTTTCCAAGGAAACCTCTTCCAAATCGTAGGGACGGGTGCAGTCGAGACAGACCAACCGGTAGGCAGTGCCGTGAAACTCCACCACCGCCCTACTTCCCGCCCGTTGGTGAAGATTGTCGATATTTTGGGTAATTACTCCAAAAATTTTCTGGCTCTGTTCCAATTTGGCTACCCACCGATGGGCATAATTGGGCTCCACCTGTTGAAAATGGTCGTAAAAAATCTCTTTAATGTATTTCCACGACACTTCCGGTTGTTTCCGAAAAAAGGTTATATCCAAAATCTCTGGGTTATACCGACTCCACAAGCCGGTCGGACCTCTAAATGGAGGAATTCCACTTTCGACAGAAATGCCCGCTCCGGTAAAAACTACTCCACCACCATATTGGATAATTTCCCTTGCCTGTTGGATTAACTTCAACTCCTCTTTTTTATCGGAATTATTTTCCATCTTTTTTCCTTTTTTCTATCTTTTTCCTTTTAGTTTATAAAATCTAACTTTTCCCTTTTATTTTTCAATCCCTTTTTTTACCATTGTTTTTATTATTTTTCCTGTTAAATTTACTATCTGTCAGCCAATTATCGGTGTTTTTTTTCCGATTGAGCTTCTATTTTTTCCAATTTCCTCTAAATCGGTTCGACAAAATCGGATAAAATTTCCCGTATCCCTCCTCCAAAATCGATTTTTAATCTCATTTTTTTTCCGAGGCGATTTATTCCTACAATCCGACCCTTTCCAAAAATCGGGTGTTTTACCAATCGTCCCACCTTTAAGCTTCCCTGTTCCTCTTTTTTATTCCCTTTAACCCTTCCTTTAATCAAACCTGCTTCTACCAAAAAGCGACTCTTTTCTACCTCCCGGCGTCGTCCGTGGACAAATCGCTGACGGACACAGGTTAAAGTTAACTGCCGTTTAGCCCGGGTCATAGCCACATAAGCCAGTCGTCGCTCTTCTTCCAAATCGCTATTTTCCAGTGGGAAAAAGGGTTCTTCCCAGCCAATTACAAATAAATAGTCGAACTCCAATCCCTTTGAAGCGTGGATAGTCATTACATTTATTTGTCCGTCAGTAATGTAATCTTGGTCACTTTCCAGTGAAAGTTCATTTAAAAAAAGGGAAATTTCCAATTCTCCCGCTTCCCGCATAACTCCGTAAAACTCCTCCAAATTGAGCCGTTTTTCTTCTAACTGGTAAAAATTTCCCAACCGAATTAGCTCCTCAATTTTGTCCGGCAATTCGTCCAATTTATATTTTTGCAACTCCCGAATTAACCCTACCACCTCCTTTAAGCTATTCCGAGGTTTAGGAGGGAGAAACTGGAGGGAAGACTTTTCAATAAATTTAAAATAAGGTTGTCCCAGTCGTTCCCGGTCCAATTTTTCCAATGTGGCTCTCCCTATCCCCCGTTTCGGTTTGTTGACAATCCTTAAAAAGGAGTAATCATCCTCCGGATTGGCAATTACCCGTAAATAAGCAATTAAATCTTTAATTTCCTCCCGTTCATAAAAATTGGTTCCTCCAACCAATTTATAGGGAATTTTATAACTTCTCAATCCTTCCTCCAATCCCCGGGATAGGGCATTAATCCGATATAAAACCGCAATTTGGGATGGATCAACCCCATTGGTTAAAAGGTTGGCAATTTTGGAGGCAATTCCCCGAGCCTCTGCTTGTTCATTGGGAAATTCTTCCACTTGAACCGGAATCCCTTTTGGACAGGTCGGACGGAGGGTTTTGGAATAACGATTTTTATTGTAGGAAATTAACCGATTTGCCCGTTCCAAAATTTGGGGAGTGGAACGATAATTGAGTTCCAACTTTACCACTTTTGCATTAAACTCCCGCTCAAAGTTTAAAATATTCCGGTGATTTGCACCCCGCCAACCGTAAATTGCTTGGTCATCATCCCCTACCACACAGATATTGTTGTGGGTAAGACAGAGTTGTTTTAAAATATGGAGCTGGAGGTTATTGGTATCCTGATATTCGTCCACCATAATATATTGATATTGGCGGGACAACTGCTCTGCCAATTGGGGATTGGTGGCTAAAATTTGATAGGTCAAAAGGAGAAGGTCGTCAAAATCGACCAAATTGTGTTCTTGAAGGTAAAGTTGATAGTTTTGGTAGACTTCTCCCTTTTCTTTAAATTCCGGGATTTTTATAACCTCATTTGGACTCATAAGGGAGTTTTTAAACCGGCTAATCTCCTTTTGAAGGGTTGCAGGGTGAATTTCTATTTGCTCTCCCAATTTTTTTAAAATTCGCCGTTGGTCCTCAGTATCGATAATAATAAAATCGTTTTTACGTCCCAAAAGGTGGATATAATTTTTTAAAAAGGCAAGTCCAAATTTATGGAAAGTAGCTAAAAAAGGAGGGCTTTCCACCACCTTTCCCACCAGTTGTAACGCCCGCTCCCTCATTTCCTTTGCTGCTTTATTGGTAAAAGTAAGGGTCAAAGTAGTCGATGGGTCAATACCACAATAAATTAAATAAGCCAATCGGCTTGTAATGGTTTTAGTTTTCCCACTCCCTGCCCCTGCCAATACCAACACTGCTCCCTCAATTGTGGTAACCGCTTCCAATTGGGCAGGATTTAACTCCTCCAAAAAATCCATTTACCACCTTTCACTCCAACATTATTATCTATTTTACCAAAAAGAGGAGGCTTAAAAAAAATGGAAACAGGAAAAAAAGATTTGGATGGATAGAAAAAAAGAGAAATTTACAAAAAATTATCGGCTCAAAAGGGATTAAAAAAGAGATAGATTGGAAAAGGGATAAAAAGGGTTTTTATTAACCACCGGTTATATAAAACTCCCGACTACTTCCTTCCCCTTCATTCCATAAGTTTTTTTCCGGCTTATTCCATACAACTTCCTTTAAAATCTTTTCCGCTTCCTCCAATCTTCCATTTCGAATGGAATCTTTAATTTCCCGGGCGTCTTCAAAATAGAGACAGGGAATTAAAAACCCTTCGGCGGTAAGCCGAATCCGGTTGCACCTTTTACAAAACTCCGGATTGTGGGGTTCAATTATTCCAAATCGGTATCCATCTTCCAATCGAAAATAGCGACTTGCCGAATTATTCCACTCCTCTTCCACAAACCGATAACGGTTACCGATTTGAGCTAAAATTTCCTTAGCTGGGACCCCTTTTAAACCGGGATATGCCCTTTGATTTTCCATAAATTCAATAAATCGGACTATAACTCCCTTTTGTCGTCCAAATTCCAGTAATTCTACAATTTCCCTATCGTTTATTCCAGCCATTATTACCGAATTGAGTTTTACTCCCAATCCAACCTCTATTGCCCGGTCAATTCCCTTCAATACATTTTCCAACATTTCCCGTTGGGCTATTTGGGCAGCAACTTTTGGCTGGAGAGAATCCAATGAAATATTAACCCGGTCCAATCCCGCCTTTTTTAATTTCTCCGCCTGTTTTGCCAAATAGTAACCATTGGTAGTAAGGGCAATTTCCAATTGGGAGTTATAATCCCGTAACATTCCAATAAATCTGTCTAAATCTCGCCGTAAAAGGGGCTCTCCTCCTGTAATTCGCACCTTTTTAATTCCCAAATCGATGGCTATTTTTAAAAATTGGAACAACTCTTCATAGGAAAGTAAATTTTCCCGGGGCTCTAAATCGAAGGGAGTATTGGGCATACAGTAAAGACATCGGAAATTGCACCGACTTGTAACCGATACTCGAATGTAATCTATAACCCGATTAAACCTGTCCTTTAACATCAGAAACCTTTGGCATAATTTTATAATCTCTACCGATTAAACCGGCTTAAAGGGATAAAATGGACCTTTTTCCTCTCCTCTGGCAAACAATTCAGACTTCCAATATATCAGAAAAGTGGCACCTATTTCAACAAATCTATACAAATCGGCATCGGCTAAATCCCAATTCCTCTTTTCCAATCCACCGGTGGGAAATTCCCTCTTACCATTCTATTTGTTCAATAGTTTTACCTAAAAAATTACCAAAACGGGGATGGAGTAGTCCCCAAAAACGGGGTGCACTGCTCCACTCTATTCTCCATATCGAAAGGTCTGCAATTGATTTGGCACTGGACGGGGTTTACCGGTTCCGTGGACTTCCAATGGAATACTATTTGGACTGGTTGGAAACTGCCCGGGAAGAGTTCCGACACTATTTTTTAATCGAAAAGTTATTGAGCCAATTGGGTTACCACTACGGCTCTTTTCCGGTTCATCTGGGACTTTTTGAAATAGCTTCTAAAACTACCGATTTACTGAGCCGAATGGGGATTATTCCCCGATGGTTTGAAGCCCACGGATTAGATGTCAACCTAAAACTGATAAAAAAATTGAAGCATTATTTACCAGAGCAGTTTACCGCCGATACAATTGCCACTCTCCAGATTATTTTAAAAGAAGAAATTCCCCATGTACAACGGGGAGACCGCTGGTTTAAATGGGAGTGTCGACGCCAAAATTTAGACCCAATAGAAACCTATTTTTACTTGGTTGAGCAGTTTGTTAAAAAATGGAAACCGGAAAAGGATTTAAATTTGGAAGCCCGGTTAAAAGCCGGGTTCAGCTGTTGGGAACTGGAACGATTGGCGGGAAAAAGGGTCTGTTAGCGAATAATCGAAAAAAATAGAGGAAAAAATTAATAAATCGACAAAAAATAAACGGAATAATAGAAATAGGAGGGAGGAAAAAAGGAAAAACTTAAACTATTTTAAAAAGGAGGAGCAGTGCAAGTTTCTCTAATTCAACAGAAATTTACCGGTAATAAAGAGACGACCCGGGAGCGAACAGTTCAAATGATTTCTGAAAGTAAGGGAGAATTGGTGGTTTTACAGGAGTTGCACCAGACTGAATATTTTTGTAAATCGGAGAACCCATCCCATTTTAAGTTGGCTGAAACTTTTAAAGAAGATTTAGAATTTTGGTTGGAAGTGAGCCAAAAGGAGAAGCGGGTTTTGGTTACCTCCCTTTTTGAAAAGGGATTGGAAGGGGTTTACTATAACACTGCTGTGGTAATGGATAAGGGCAAAATTGCCGGCTTTTACCGAAAAACCCACATTCCCGATGACCCGGGCTTTTATGAAAAATTCTATTTCACTCCCGGAGAAAAAATTATTCCAATCGATACATCTGTGGGACGGTTGGGAGTTTTAATCTGCTGGGACCAATGGTATCCAGAACCGGCTCGTTTAATGACCCTTGCTGGAGCGGAAATATTAATTTATCCCACTGCCATTGGTTGGTTGGAGTGTCCTACTGACCGTTTCGATGCCCTATGTGAACAGGAAAATAGCCAGTTGGAACGGGAAAAAATGTGGGAGAGTTGGATTGGGGTTCAACGGGGACACGCCATTGCCAATGGAATACCGGTGGTGACGGTTAATCGGGTTGGTTTTGAACCGGACCAATCGGGAGTTTTAGGTGGAATTACTTTTTGGGGAAGTAGTTTCGGTTTTGGACCCCAAGGGGAGTTATTGGGAATGGGAAGTCGCCAACGGGAAGAGATAGTAGAGTTGGAAATAGACTTAAAAAAAGGACGAGAAATTAGGAAAATTTGGCCCTTCCTCCGGGATAGGCGAATTGAGCTCTATCGGGGCTTAACTTCGCGGACTTTAACCTGTTCGGTAGTAGAAAAATTAATGGAAACTGATAAAGGGAACAGAAATTAAAATGAGTTTTAGAAAAATTTCCAATTTAAAGGGATTTAAAAAATCAGATTTGAAGGATTTTGTTTTAAAACAGGTTTAGGAAATGGAAAGTTCAAGGAACGGAAAGGTATTTAGGTGGCAGAGGTTAGAAGGGAATTTAAAAAAGATTTGAAAAGGGTGGAAAGGGATTTAAAAAAGGATTCAAAAAAAGGGAAATATAAAAAATAGAAACATAAAAATGGAAAATTTTAGAGAAGTATTGGAAATAAAAAATGTTAAAGGTTGGAAAGGTCGGGAAGTCTCACCTATCTCTTAAATTCCCTTTTATTTTCCAGAAGCAAATAAAAATTTGTTATAATTTGAATAACTACAAATTATAAAGGAGGTTCGATGGGCAGTAACTCTTTCAAAATAGCAATTCCAACTAATAGTGGAAAAGTGGTGGCACCTCATATTGCTTTGGCTAAAAAATTTATAATTTTTGATTTAAATACCGGTAGTCAATCCCAATTGGAAAATCCAATTATGCGGGAGATTCGGGAAAAGGGATTGGAAATACCGAAAGAAGAACCCCGGGGGTTGGGAGCGGGACGGATTATTCCACCTTTATTGGCAGAGCAGGGAGTAAAAATTTTTATTGCCCGGGAAGTAAGTGAACGGATGAAAAATAATCTCCGAATTGTTGGAATTCGAACAGTGGAAATTGAGACTAAAAATATAGAAGAGATTATCGAAAGATTAAAAAAAGGAGAGATTCAGCTTCCAATGGGGGAGTCAAAAGGGGAAGGGGAAACGGAAACTTTTAGGCAATTTTTCCATCGAGAATGGGATTGTGGAAGAGGGCGAGGTTTAGGTAGATGCGGTCGGGGATTCTGGTATCGACAAATTTTTGAAGGAGAGTTTCAAAAAAGGGGAGAAATGGGAAAAATTATTTCAGAAGGAGAAGGGAATATGGAATGGGAATTTGAACGGGGTTTCGGACGGGGTTTTGGAAGGGGCTTCGGACGGGGCTTTGGAAGAGGGTTTGGTAGAGGATTGGGAAGGAGGTTTGAAGGCTTTGGACGGGGTGCCGGACGGGGTGCCGGACGGGGGTTTGGACGGGGCTTAAGAGTTCAGCCCGGTTTTAGAGGAGAATTTTTTAGAAGAGGATTTGGACAGGGATTTGGAAGAGGTATTGGAGCTGGCATTGGATGGAGGAAAAAAGAGGAGGATTAATAATTGGTCAAAAGGGGAGAAATGTTTTGGAAAACAGACGAGGTGGAACAGCTGATTAGCGACGATGTGCCCCTTTTCGACCTAACTGAACATTTACTCAATATCACCGGAAAAGAGGGAATAATAGAATTCAGAACCCGTCATCGGGCAGTGGTAACCGGAATAGGGCTAATTGAAAAGTTAGCAAAACAATTGGAGGTGGAGTCCCTCTACTCCGCCGACCCTGGAGAATGGGTAGAGCCGGGAGAGTTAGTCTGGAAAGGGAGAGGGAGCGGGGTTATAAGACTGTGGAAAATTGCCCAAAACTTATTGGAATATGGAATGGGAGTGGCAACATACACCCGTAAAATGGTTGAATCGGCTCAAAAATTTAATCCCGATTTGGAAATTTTGACCACCCGAAAAGTAATTCCTTTTACAAAAAAAGTAGCCCTTCAAGGGGTAATGGACGGAGGAGGGATACCCCATCGGGTTACCACAACTGAAACTATTTTAGTTTTTCAAAACTATATCAACCTTTTTGGAGGATGGAAAAGATTTTTTTCCCTATTCGCCCAACTGAAAAAAAAGGGAGTGGAAAAAAAATGGGTCGTGGAAGCTGATTCGGTTGAAATGGGAATAAAACTGATTCAACTGGGAGTGGATGTAGTGCAGTTGGACAAATTACCACCCTCCCAAGTGGCAAAAATAGTAAAATTTGCCCATCCAGCCCAAGTAAAAGTTTTGGCAGCAGGTGGAATTAAACTCGACAATGTGGCAGAATATGCCCAAACCGGTGTGGATGGAATTGTTACAACTGCTCCCTATTTTGCTCCCAGTGCCGACCTCAAGGTTACAATTGCTCCAGTAATTTAAAAAATTCGACAACTTATAGGAGTCCGACAACTTGGAAGGTTCGGTGCTAAAATAGTCCGGTGACTGTAAAAGGTGATATTGGTCGTTAGCCGACCGGTTACCTATTGCCTCCTTCCAAGTTCCCATCCTCCAGCCAGTGTAAAAAAAGACGATAAAACCGGTTAAGCTATATTTAAAGGGAAATAGGCAAATTCTAGTTACTAATAGAATCAAAAAAAAAGAATTTCTGAAAATAAGAATTACCGGTAGAGGATGGGATGCCCTAAAGGGCAACCTCAATTTGGAATAGACACAAAATGGGAAAGGTATTCATTGAGAGTCCGGAGGCAGATACTGTTTTGCTCCGGTGTTCCAATTGTAATTCGAAGGGCATCAAAACCGTAGCCCTTCATATTTCGGACGATAATCCCTTTTTTTAAAAGAAAATCGGTTACCCGGTCGGAGTTGGGAATTTTTAAAACTATAAAATTGGTATAACTGTCAAAATAGTCCAAATTCCATTGACGGGCAAATTGGCAATACCGTTCCATTTCTTTAAAGTTGGCGACAATTCCCTTTTCCACCCATTCCATATCCTTTAAAGCCTCTGACGCTCCAATTGCTGATAGAGTGGAAACATTAAAGGGAGGACGAAGTTTGGAAAGGTTTTCAATTATAAACCTATTCCCAATCCCATATCCAACCCGAAGTCCTCCCAATCCAAACGCCTTGCTAAATGTGCCAGTGTAGAGGACATTTTTTCGACCGATTAATTCTATAGGTTCAATCCATTTTTTAGGGTCTTTAAACCGGGCAAATTCTTGATACGCCCCATCAATTACAATTAAACTATCGGTAACTTGGGCACTGAATCTTAGCAACTCCTCCCGGTCCAGTGCCTCTCCCAATGGATTATTGGGAGTGCAAATAAAAATTAGCTCTGGTTTTTCCCGATTGTATAATTCCCAAAATTGTTCCAAATTGTGGGTAGGGGAAGGGGTCTTAATTACCTCAGCTCCCTCCATTTTTGCAAAAATTTCATACATTGCAAAGGTGATACCGGCGGTTAACACCTTTTTAGGACGGACTGCCCGAACCGCCAATTCCAAAATTTGGTCACTTCCAAGTCCAATAATAATATTTTCAACCGGGACCCCGAACCGTTTTCCCAA